>Ga0164296_1003606_pt1 | contig 14516 bp, 14 predicted proteins | sample GEODES057metaG_FD_113533 | JGI IMG/M metagenome (GOLD analysis project Ga0164296, IMG submission 113533) | Dystrophic lake water microbial communities from Trout Bog Lake, Wisconsin, USA - GEODES057 metaG | ecosystem: Environmental > Aquatic > Freshwater > Lake | place: USA: Trout Bog Lake... | reverse complement strand
CCTCGCCGCAAATGAATACGAATATAAGAATATGTTATAGCTCTACTCGCGTCCATAAGCCTCTATTATGATGGTCTTGTCGCCCCCTGCACACCCGCCCCACAGTCAGGCCGGCTCGACGAGGGACATTTATGAGCGCCAATCACGACCGCGTTTATTTCTTTGACACCACTCTGCGCGATGGCGAGCAGTCACCCGGCTGCTCCATGAACATTGACGAAAAACTCCGCCTCGCTGCCCAGCTCACCACTCTCGGCGTCGACATTATCGAGGCCGGTTTCGCCATCGCCAGTGATGGTGACTTCGAGGCCGTCAAGGCCGTCGCCACGCAGATTCAGGGCCCCACCATCGCTTCGCTCTCCCGCTGCAAGCGCGAGGACATTGAAGCCGCCGGCCGCGCGCTCGCCCCCGCCAAACGCACCCGCATCCATCTCTTTCTTTCCTGCAGCGACCTGCATCTGGAATACAAACTCCGCATCTCCCGCGAGCAGGCACTCGAGCAGGCCGATGAAGCCGTGCGTCTCGCCGGCCAGGTCGTCGATGAAGTCGAATTCTCGCCGGAAGACGCCACCCGCACCGACCCCGATTTTCTCTGCAAAGTCGTCGGCGTCGCCATCAATGCCGGCGCAAAAATCATCAACATTCCAGACACCGTCGGCTACACCGTGCCGGAGGAATACGCCGCCACCTTCCGCATGTTGCGCGAAAAAGTTCCCGGCGCAGACAAGGTCATCTTCTCCGCGCATTGTCATGACGATCTCGGCCTCGCCGTCGCCAACACCTTCGCCGCTGTCCAGGCGGGTGCGCGTCAGGTCGAGTGCACCATCAACGGCATCGGCGAACGCGCCGGCAACGCCGCTCTGGAAGAAATCGCCGCCGCCATCATGGTCCGGCCGGACAAGTATCCCTACTCCAGCAACATCGTCACCACGGAGTTGTTCCCCACCAGCCAGATGCTCGGCGACATCATCAGCTTCCGCCCCTCGCCCAACAAGGCCATCGTCGGCGCCAACGCCTTCGCGCATGAGGCCGGCATCCACCAGCACGGCGTCCTCGCCAACCCGCTCACGTATGAAATTATGACGCCCGCTTCAGTCGGCGTCTCCCACAACAACATCGTGCTCGGCAAGCATTCCGGCCGTCGCGCCCTCGAGCATCGTCTGTACCAGCTCGGCTTCAAGCTCACCCGCGAGGAGCTCGACGAGGTCTACCACCGCTTCACCCAGCTCGCCGACAAAAAGAAAAATATTTACGAGCAGGACCTGCTCGCACTCATTCGCGATGAAGCCGCCGCCGTCACTCTCGGCAGCGAAGAATAATTCACTTCCACTTTTAGAAATTTTTGGAGACGCATCACAATGCCATTCAAGTTTGCCATCCTCTCCGGTGACGGCATCGGCCCGGAAGTCACCGCGGAAGCCGTCAACATCCTCAAAGCGGTTGCCGAACTCGGCGGCCACGAATTCAAATTCTCTCAGCATCTCGTCGGCGGCATCGCCATCAAGCAGACCGGCTCCCCGCTCCCGCCGGAAACTCTTGCGGCATCGCTCGATTCCGACGGCGTGCTGATGGGTGCTGTCGGCGGCAATGAATTCAACGCGCTCCCTCCAGACAAGCGTCCCGAAGCCGGCCTGCTCAAAATTCGCCAGGAACTCGGCGGCTTCGCCAATCTCCGTCCCGCATTCGCCTTCAAAGCCCTCGGAGAAAATTCTCCCCTGCGCGCCGAAGTCATTAAGGATGCAGACATTCTCTTCGTCCGCGAACTTCTCGGCGGCCTCTACTTCGGCGAGCCGCGGGAGTGGAACAAATCCACCAATGCCGCGTGGAACACCATGCGTTACACCCGCGATGAAGTCGTCCGCGTCGCCCGCATCGCCTTCGAACTCGCCCGCGGCCGCAAAAAGAAAGTCACCTCGGTTGATAAGGCCAACGTGCTCGAAGTCTCGCAACTCTGGCGCGCCGCCGTCACTGAAGTCGCTGCCGACTTCCCCGACGTCACCCTCGAGCATCAACTGGTCGACTCCTGCGCCATGTTGCTCATGGCCAACCCGCGCAACTTCGACGTTGTCGTTACAGAAAATCTCTTCGGCGACATTCTCTCCGATGAGTGCGCCGTCATCTCCGGCTCGCTCGGCATGTTGCCTTCGGCCACCATCGGCGGCAAAGTCAATCTCTACGAACCGGTCCACGGCTCCGCGCCAGACATCGCCGGCACCGGCAAGGCCAATCCGCTCGGCGCCATCCTCACCGCCGCCATGATGCTGCGCCACTCCGCCAAGCTCGACCAGGAGGCCGCCGCCATTGAGACCGCCGTCAACCAGGTCCTCGACGCCGGCTACCGCACCGCAGACATTCTCCGCGGCGCGCAGACCGGCCTGCAACTCGTCACCACCAAGGAAATGGGCCGCCACGTTCACGCCGCCCTCGCAGAAGCCATCGACAAAAACCAGTCACGCCACGGCGTTTAGGAGTAATGGATGACGACCACGAACACGTCTAGAAAACCGATGGACATGCGCACAAAAACAATTCTTATCAATATCGGAATTGTTACAGGCCTCGCCTATTCGTATTTTTTCAATGGGTCGTCGCTCTACATCGTCATCGGTACTGGAATTTTCTTTGTCGTATTTGCAAATGTGCTGCTGTTTTTTGTGTCAAGAAAGAAAAAACAAAAGCAGCCTGAATCGATGTAGTCGTTTTTGAAGTTGAAATGCATTTCAGATTTATGTCGTTGGAGACTTGCATGATGAATCCGATTACTCTCGCCTCTCTTCTCTTTCGCTTCAGCGTTCACGGAGCGAACGGCTGGCTGTTCGTCATCGCTGTCATCCTCGTTCTTCTCGTCATCTACTTCATGACTTCGCAAACCAAAAAGTAGCAAAGGAGCTCGAACATGAAACCACTCATTCTCGCCGCCTTGCTGCAGGCCCACAAAGACTCGGCCCCCATCGAAATCAACTGGGGCCATCCCTGGCTGCTGGACGTCATCGCCCTCGCCATCGTCGCCGTCGTCATCTACAAACTCATCGCCAAGAAAAAGAATTAGGAGCAACTCTGATGTCCGCACCCAAAACAATGTTTGAAAAAGTCTGGCAGCAACACGTCGTCGCAGAACCCGCGGGCGAACCCACGCTGCTCTACATCGACCTCCACCTCGTGCATGAGGTCACCTCGCCGCAGGCCTTTGAAGGTCTCCGCCTCGCCGGCCGCAAACTACGCCATCCTGAGCGCACCATCGCCACCGTTGACCACAACGTCCCCACCATCGCCAATGACCGCCTCGTCATCGCCGATGACATCGCCGCAAAACAAATCAACGCCCTGCGCAACAACTGCAAAGAATTCGGCGTTGAATTTTTTGACATCGATTCGCGCGGCCAGGGCATCGTCCACGTCATCGGGCCCGAACAGGGCTTCACCAAGCCCGGCATGACCATCGTCTGCGGCGACTCGCACACCTCCACCCACGGCGCCTTCGGTTCGCTCGCCTTCGGCATCGGCACCAGCGAAGTCGAACACGTCATGGCCACCCAGTGCCTGCCGCAGTCCACGCCAAAAACTTTTTTGATTCGCGTCGAAGGCGACCTGCCCTCCGGCGTCACCGCGAAGGATATCGTCCTCGCCATCATCGGCCGCATCGGCACTGACGGCGCCACCGGCTGCGTCATCGAATACGCCGGCTCGGCCATCCGCGCGCTTTCCATGGAAGGCCGCATGACCATCTGCAACATGAGCATTGAAGCGGGCGCGCGTGCCGGCATGATTGCTCCCGACGACACCACCTTCAACTACCTCAAGGGCCGCAAGCATTCCCCCACCGGCGCCGCGTGGGAGGAAGCCGTCGCCCACTGGCGCACACTCGTCACCGACCCCGGCGCCAAATTCGATCGCGAACTCGTCCTCAACGCCGCCGAACTCACCCCCTTCGTCAGCTGGGGAACATCGCCCGGCATGGTCGCGCCCATCACCGCCGCCGTTCCCTCGCCCAACGACGCAGCCTCCGACTCCGACCGCCGCTCCTTTGAACGCGCGCTCGAATACATGGGGCTCACCGCCGGCACGCCGCTGGAAAAAATTCCCGTCGACCGCGTCTTCGTCGGCTCCTGCACCAACGGCCGCATTGAAGACCTCCGCGCCGCCGCCAAAGTTGCCCGCGGATACAAAGTCGCTTCCACCGTCAGCGCCATGGTCGTGCCCGGCTCGCACATCGTCAAGGAACAGGCCGAGCAGGAAGGCCTCGACAAAATTTTTCTCTCTGCAGGATTCGAATGGCGCGAGCCCGGCTGCTCCATGTGCCTCGGCATGAACCCGGACATTCTCCAGCCCGGCGAACGCTGCGCCTCCACCAGCAACCGCAACTTTGAAGGCCGTCAGGGACGCGGCGGTCGCACCCACCTCGTCTCGCCCGCCATGGCCGCTGCCGCTGCCATCACCGGCCACTTCACCGACGTTCGCACCTGGGAGTTCAAAAACTAATGAAGCCAATCAAAACCATCACCTCAATCCCCGCGCCGCTCGACCGCGCTAACGTGGATACTGACCAGATCATCCCCAAGCAGTTCCTCAAACGCATTGAGCGCACCGGCTACGGCGAATTTCTTTTCTACGACTGGCGCCGCATTCAGGACGGCCCCGACGCCGGCAAGCCTGACCCTGCCTTCGTGCTCAACCAACCGCAGTACAAAAATGCGAAGATCCTTCTCGCCGGAAAAAACTTCGGCTGCGGATCCTCGCGCGAACACGCCGCCTGGGCACTCGCAGACTTCGGCTTCCTCTGCGTCATCGCCCCCACCTTCGCAGACATCTTCTACTCCAACGCCGGCAAGAACGGCATCCTGCTCGTCACGCTCCCTGAAGACGTCGTGCAGAAGATGCTCAATCATTCCGTCGCCGACCCGACCTACTCCATCACCGTCTCGCTCGAGGACCTCACCGTCACCGACTCGCTCGGCCACACCTCCACCTTCACCATCGATCCCTTCCGCCGCTACTGCCTGCTCGAAGGCCTCGATGACATCGGCCTCACCCTGCGCCACGCCGATGCGCTCGAAAAATTTGAAGCGCAGCACAACAACGCATTCTGGCTAAAGCCAAAGTCCGCGTAATCGCATCGGTTGAATAACGGTTCGCAAATTTATCTGCGTATCAAAACAAATCAAATTTTCATCACTGAATGTTAGGAATTTGACATCATGAGCGATCCAAAGAAATATTCCGTTCCGTTGACTGAAGGCCCCTCCCGCGCCGGCGCACGCTCCATGCTGCGCTCCATCGGCTTCACGCCGGAAGACCTGCACAAGCCCATCATCGGCATCGCCAACACCTGGACCGAAATCGGCCCCTGCAACTTCCACCTCCGCATCGTTGCAGAAGCCGTCAAGCAGGGCATCCGCGACGCCGGCGGCACGCCGATGGAGTTCAACACCATCACCATCTCCGACGGCATCACCATGGGCACCCAGGGCATGAAGGCATCGCTCGTCTCTCGCGAAGTCATCGCCGATTCCGTCGAGCTCGTCGCACGCGGCAATCTTTTTGACGGCCTCGTCTGCATCGCCGGCTGCGATAAAAATATGCCCGGCACCATCATGGCGCTTTGCCGTCTCGACATTCCCTCGCTCATGCTCTACGGCGGCTCCATTGAACCCGGCCATCTCCCCCAGCCCGACGGCTCCGTCAAAGACATTTCCATTCAGGATGTCTACGAAGCCATCGGCTCGCACGCTGCCGGCCGCATCACCGACGAGCAGCTCGAAGTCATCGAAGGCGCAGCCTGTCCCGGTGCCGGGGCCTGCGGCGGCCAGTTCACCGCCAACACCATCGCCATGGCCGCGGAATTTCTCGGCATCTCGCCCATCGGCCTCACCGGCGTGCCCGCGTTGTCGCCGGAAAAATCCGCCGCCTCGCGCGAAGCCGGCCGCCTCGTCATGGAGCTCGCCCGCAAGGACCTGCGCCCCAGCAAAATCATCACCCGCAAATCGCTGGAGAACGCCATCGCCGCCGTCGCCGCTTCCGGCGGCAGCACCAACGCCGTGCTTCACCTCACCGCCATCGCCAGGGAAATGGGCCTGCCCGTCTCCATCGACGACTACGACAACATCAGCCGCAAAACGCCGCTGCTCTGCGACCTCAAACCCGGCGGCAAATTCTTCGCCAAGGATTATCAGGAAGCCGGCGGCAGCCGTCTCCTCGCGCAGCGTCTCCTCTCCGGCGGCCACATCGACGGCAGCACCATCAACGTCACCGGTCTCACCCTCGCAGAAGAAGCGGCCAAGGCCGTTGAAACTCCGGGGCAGAAAGTCATCTCGACCACCGCATCGCCCATCAAGCCCACCGGCGGTCTCGTCATCCTCAAGGGCAACCTCGCGCCCTCCGGCTGCGTCATCAAGGTCGCCGGTCACGAGCGCCTCACCCACACCGGCCCCGCTCGCGTTTTCGATACGGAAGAAGATTGCTTCCACGCCGTCGACACCGGAAAAATTAAACCGAACGACGTTCTCGTCATTCGCTATGAAGGTCCACGCGGCGGCCCTGGCATGAGAGAAATGCTCGCCGTCACCGCTGCCGTCGCCGGCATCCCGGAGCTTTCGCAGAACGTTGCCCTGCTCACCGATGGCCGTTTCTCCGGCGCCACCAAGGGCTTGATGGCCGGCCACGTCGCGCCGGAAGCCTACGATGGCGGCCCCATCGCCGCCGTGCGCGAAGGCGACACCATCACCTTCGACATCCCCAACCGCAAACTCACTCTTGAAGTTCCCGAGGCGGAAATCGCTGCGCGCCTCAAAAACTTCACGCCGCCCGCACCCCGCTTCACCCGCGGTGTCTTCGCCAAGTACATGAAAACCGTCGCCCCCGCAGACCAGGGCGCCATCACCACCTAGCCACATCGTTGTTATGTCGTTGCAGTTTTGTTGTCATTCCGTAGCGTATTGAATCACTGACCATCACTGTTAAGCATTTTCTAAACTTCGCAAAGGAGGGCGTCATGGGATCCATCAGCACACACCACAACAAACCCATCGCGCCCACTGTGCGTCTCACCACCTCGCAATCCATCCTTCTCGATGTCGTCCGCATCACCGCCGCCATCGTCGTCGCCTTCGGCCACATCTCGCAGCCTTATCTCTCCAGCGGCTGGGTCGACCGCACAGACTGGGCACGCTGCTCCGTCGCCGTTTTCTTCCTGCTCTCGGGATTCGTCATCCGCTACATCACCTGCGCACGTCCTGAAACCATCGCCCACTACTTCGCAGACCGCGCCTCGCGCCTCTACTCCATCGTTCTGCCCGCGCTGCTCTTCACCCTCATCGCAGACTCGATCTCGCGCCACGTCAATCCCGCCGTCTATCAGCCCTGGGCGCGCAATTATCACAACCCCGTCTTCGCCATCTTCATCAATCTGCTCTTCATCGGCCAGTGCTGGCTGCATCCCATTGAGCCGCTCTCCAACACGCCTTTCTGGTCGCTCTTCAATGAGGCCATCTACTACGCCCTCTACGGCTGCTGGTTTTATCTCACCGGCAACTCCAAGTGGATTTACATCGCCCTCCTCTGTCTCCTCGCAGGCCCGCGTGTTCTTCTCCTCGCGCCGCTCTGGATTCTCGGCTGCATTCTCTGCGACATGCTCCAGCAATGGTCCGCCGGAAAATTTAATTCCCGCACCACATGGCTCTGCGCCGGCTTCGTCCTCGCCTTGCTCGCCTACTCCAGCGTCGCCATGCATCTGCAGATGCAGTGGTTCACCGGCCTCGCCCTGCGCATCGTTCACGTCATGCAGACCTCCAACATCTCGCCCGCCGACTATTGCTTCGGCGTCCTCTGGTCGCTGCCGTTTTTCGCCATGCTCTACTTTGTCCGCGGCATCAGCATCGCCCGCGACTCCGCCTTCGCAAAATTCACCCGCTTCATTTCCGAGGGCACCTTCCCCATCTATCTTATCCACCTGCCGCTCTTCATCCTCATCGCCGCATGCGTCCCGTACAACCACGCATCGGCCGCGGCCAATTTCACCATTCTGTTTTCTGTCGTGGCCGTCGGCATACTTGCCGGTCATCCCGGCAACATTCTCAAACTCAAACTTCGTGCCCTGTTCTACCCAATGCCCGCTGCTACCACCAATTGAAAGGAGCTCTCGATGGCAACCAATCACCAGCACCCGCCCACTCTCACCGGCTCAGAAATTCTCTGGGCTACGCTCGTCGGTGAAGGCGTTACGGATGTCTTCGGCTACCCCGGCGGCGCCATCCTGCCCGCCTATGATGCGCTCCGCAAATTTCCCATACGCCACGTCCTCGTGCGCCACGAACAAGGCGCGGCCCACATGGCAGACGGATACGCGCGCGCCTCGGGCAAGGTCGGCGTCTGCATCGCCACCTCCGGCCCCGGCGCCACCAATCTTGTCACCGGCATCGCCACCGCCATGCTCGACTCCATCCCCATGGTCTGCATCACCGGCCAGGTTTCCTCCAAGGTCCTCGGCACAGACGCCTTCCAGGAAATCGACATCACCGGCATCACCCTGCCCATCACCAAGCACAACTATCTCGTCGCCCGCGCAGAAGACATCGCGCCCACGCTGCGCCAGGCCTTTCAGGTTGCCAAGTCCGGCCGCCCGGGCCCCGTCCTCGTAGACATCACCAAGGATGCGCAGCAGGCCTCCGCCGTTTTCGACTTTGAAGATGCCGAGCCCATGCCGCACCGCCCGCACCCCATGTTGCGTGCGGACTCAGACTCCATCCGCGATGCCATCGCCCTGCTTGAAAAATCCGAGCGGCCGCTCATCCTCGCCGGCCACGGCATCCTGCAATCCAACGCCATGCGTCAGGTCCTCGACTTCGCGGAACGCATGCACATCCCCGTCGCCACCACGCTGCTCGGCCTCGGCGCCTTCCCCGCCTCGCATCCCCTCGCCCTCGGCATGATGGGCATGCATGGCGAGTCCTGGGTCAACAACGCCATCCAGCACGCAGATTTACTCCTCGCCTTCGGCATGAGGTTCGACGACCGCGTCACCGGCGCGCTTTCCAGCTACGCCCCGCACGCGAAAAAAATCCATATCGAAATCGATCCCGCTGAAATCAACAAGAACGTCCGCGTCGACGTCGCCCTCATCGGCGACCTGCGTGAAGTTCTTGAAACCCTGCTGCCGCTCGTCGGCGCCGGCCAGTGGGAAAAGAAGCGCGCACCCTGGCTCAAGTCCATCCGCGATTCCAAAGGCTCAGCCGCCGTCCGCGACATCGTCAACCTCCCCGACGACGGCCACCTCTACGCCGCCCACGTCATGCACGACCTCTGGCGCGAATCCAAAGATGCCAACGCCGCCGGCAACATCATCATCTCCACCGACGTGGGCCAGCACCAGATGTGGGAGGCGCAATATTTCCGCCACGAACGCGAGCGCACCCTCATGACCTCCGGCGGTCTCGGCACCATGGGCTTCGCCCTCCCCGCCGGCATCGGCGCAAAAATCGCCTGCCCCGAAAAAGATGTCTGGGTCATCGCCGGCGACGGCGGCTTCCAGATGACCGCCGCCGAACTCTCCACCATCGTCCAGGAAAATATCGACGTCCACATCGCCGTCATCAACAACGGCTTCCTCGGCATGGTCCGCCAATGGCAGGAGGCTTTTTACGAGAAGAACTACGCCTGCTCGCCCATCCTCTCGCCCGACTTCGTCAAACTCGCCGCCGCCCACGGCATCGCCGGCCTCACCGTCACCTCGCGCGCTCAGGTCATCCCCGCCGTCCGCGAAGCCCGCGCCGCCAAGCGTCCCTTCCTCATCGACTTCCGCGTCGAGCAGGAAGACTCCGTCTACCCCATGATCGCCCCGGGCGCCGCCCTCGACGAAATGATCCGCCGCCCCCACCACAACCCCCTCATCGAACTCCCGGAGGACAAGTAACTCGAGACTAGCGCTAACCTTTCAGGAGCCACTGAACCTATGCTTACGATAACGATCATTTTTACAGTTTTACTTGCGATTTCTGTCTTCACTATTTATGACGGAGTGAGATCGAATCGCGCACGGGTTAAAAAACTTGCCGCCATGACGGAAACAGAGCGTGAAGAATTTTTGGCTGCGGAAAAAGTAGCCGAAAATGTTCGTCTAAGAGAGCAACAAATACGCAGAGAACAGGTTGTCAAAGAATTTCGCGCTGCAAATGACCGAGCGGCCTATGGTGAGCTTAATCCTGTATTGATCTGTCCGCATTGCCAAAGTAAAGGGTTAGTACGCACACAATCGGTAAAAAAGAAGACAGGAATTAGCGGAGGCAAAGCAACGGCAGCTATCCTGACCGGCGGTATATCGCTACTTGCAACAGGATTATCGAGAAAAGACCAAATGACTCAGGCTCGATGTGGAAATTGTATGAGTCAATGGTTTTTCTAAAGGTTGATTGTTAGCAACAAAAAGAGGTCTTTTATGATTCACACATTCGTAGCTCTCGCAGAAAACAAACTCGGCCGGGTGCCCCATCCATGCGCAGTTCCATTGCGCATGGGTGGGATATTCGCGCACACGCGCGAACTCTGAATTTTCTTTCCACTTGCTCCTTGATTTTGACCGTATCCGTCTTTATCACTGCATATCACTGTTAGGAATTTTCGAGGTTCAAATGATTCACACATTCGTAGCCCTAGTAGAAAACAAACCCGGCGTCCTCACCCGCGTCGCCTCGCTCTTCCGCCGACTCAGCGTCAACATCGTCTCGCTCACCGTCGGCGAATCCGAACACGAGCTCGTCTCCCGCATGACCATCGTTGCCGAAGCGCCCGACCACGCCGCGCACCGCATCATGGCCTCGCTCTACAAACTCGAAGTCACCCTCGAAGTCGACGAAGTCTCGCGCCAGTCCGCCGTCATCCGCGAACTCGCCCTCATCAAGGTCGCCGCCAATCCCAAAAATCGCGAGCACCTCTTCTCCCTCGCTGAAGTCTTCCACGCCCGCATCGTCGACCTCGCGCCTGAGTCCCTCATGCTCGAACTCACCGGCGGCACCGGAAAAATCGAAGGCCTCATGCAGGTCCTCAAGGAGTCCGGCTACGACCTGCTCGAAGTCTCCCGCACCGGCCGCATGGCCATGCGCCGCGGCCACCACACCAGCCGAGTCCTCCACGCGCTCGAGGATTCCGGCGCCGCCAAACGCAACTCCAACCCCCACGCCACCGGCGTCAAGTCCTCCGCCGCCGCCAAACGTGGAAAAAAGTAGTCCCCGTGCAGAATCCCGCGCCGCCAAGTAGCATGTTAAAGGCGCAGCAAAAGTTTTGATTCACAGCTTCTCACACAGAAATCTCCACCAATACCGGAAGGAACAAAATGGCAAAGACATACCACGACGCAGACGCAGACCTCTCCCTCATCCAGGCCAAAAAAGTCGCCATCATCGGCTACGGATCCCAGGGCCACGCCCACGCCCTCAACCTCAAGGACTCGGGCGTTGACGTCCGCGTCGGCCTCCGTGCCGATTCGCCCTCCGTTGAAAAAGCCAAGAAGGCCGGCCTCGCCGTCGGCACCGTCGCCGAAGTTTCCAAATGGGCCGACGTCATCATGAACCTCACCCCAGACCAGACCGCCGCCAAGGTCTACCACGCCGATATCGAGCCGAACCTCGCTCCCGGCAAGACCCTCCTCTTCGCCCACGGATTCAACATCCGCTTCCGCACCATCACCCCGCCAGACTTTGTCGATGTCGCCCTCGTCGCGCCCAAGGCCCCCGGCCACCGCGTCCGCGAAGTCTTCACCGAAGGCGGCGGCGTGCCCGCTCTCGTTGCTGTCGAGCAGGATGCCAGCGGCACCGCACTCGCCCTCGCCCTCAGCTATGCCAAGGGCATCGGCTGCACCCGCGCCGGCGTTCTCGCCACCACCTTTACTGAGGAGACTGAAACCGATCTCTTCGGCGAACAGGCCGTCCTCTGCGGCGGCACCTCGGCCCTCGTCAAAGCGGGTTTTGAAACCCTCGTCGAAGCCGGCTATCAGCCCGAGCTCGCCTACTTTGAAGTCCTCCACGAGCTCAAGCTCATCGTCGACCTCATGTACCGCGGCGGCCTCGCCTACATGCGTTACTCCATCTCAGACACCGCCGAGTGGGGCGACTACGTTGCCGGCCCGCGCCTCATCACCGCCGAAGTCAAAAAGGCCATGAAGGGCCTGCTCAATGACATTCAGGACGGCACCTTCGCCAAGAAGTTCATCGAGGAGAATGAGACCGGCCGCAAACAGTTCGCCGCCATCCGCGCCGCAGAAGCCGCCCACCCCATCGAGAAAGTCGGCGCCGAACTCCGCAAAAACATGCCCTTCCTCGACCCAGTCGTAGTCGAAAACGGCACCGTAAAAAAAGCCATCTAAGCGGCCCGCCGCTTCTCACCAACAACAAAAGGCGCGTCCTCACGACGCGCCTTTTGTTGTTATTGATCGCAGCTATGCCAATGATGCACGCGTAACTTCTCGTCCAAGTATTTCTGACGCCATTAAGTATATAAATTGATTTGGTATTTCTGATATTGCACCGATTAAATGAGCACCGTAATCGGTATCTAGTAAACGGTCAAAATGATGGGGTTGATATCGAGTAATAGAGCCGAGAAAAAAGATTATCAAATACATTGATAACAATTGAGGTAATACGGAATTGCGTTCTGCATTTGGCGCTATATATAAATAGTACTTTCGATATGGCGGGTGTAACAATACAGAGCACCATAAGTATTGACGCATATTTTCAGACATAATCCTTAGAGCATCGCCCGGGCGCTGACTATAAGAAGTGTTTGATATTTGCTCAATGCAAAGACAATTTTTTCGATTAGTATCTGATTGTCTTACAATTTTCCATTTGTTTTTGAGACGAGAATTTGACAACAACTCTTTATGTGTCAAATGTAGTTTAGATACTTCTTGCTCATCAATCTGGAGTCGGATCCAGGCTTCGGAAGCCTTATCAGAGACAACATATTGCAGTTCATTTATCGATAAGAATCTTTCTGATTCATTGGCAGCAACACACCATACACGATGTCCAAATAGAATTTGTGGCATCAACTTTCCAAGCCTATATTTCTTTTCTCCAACAATTGTTTTTCCTGTGAATGCTTTGAATAGCTCAGCATACAATTCTTTTTTTCTTGGTGAAGATGGGAGAATCTTTAATATGGAACCTTCAACTTGTTGAATTGTTGGATTTGTACTTATTCCATGAGCCAGTCGAGAATCGGGCGATATGAACCCTTTTGAAATCAAATATGCCTTACTTAAGTTCATGAATGAATAATATAAAAGAAGTGGTTTGGCGCCTACATTACGACCGCCCATTGATACCGCTGCATCATAAAAATCTTCTGCTTGCGCTCTACATGCAAGTGCAGCTTCATACTTGAGAGACCCTTTAGGGCAAATATCAGCTATTGCTTCTGCAATTAAAGCCCAAGGATTCGATGTATATACGCGGTGTTGAAGTTTATCTCTTCGCCCAAATTTAGATGTTGGCCAGTAAGAGAAATTCACAGTTTGATTTGCAACTTCCATCACTGCGCCAACTTTTGCAGTTGATAATCTTGGCATCTGAAGCTCCTAAAAAATGAATACTAGAAGGTAAATTTGAAATTTTACTAGCTTTATCAAATAGTTTCGACTTTTGTTGGAATTATATACACTTCAGGAAGTCATAGATTGGAGTAATTTATGGTAAAAATTTCACTCGAATATCAAGGCGACCTGCACTGCCTAGCCATCCACGGCCCCTCCGGCACCGAACTCGCCACCGACGCGCCCGTCGACAATCAGGGCCGCGGCGAATCCTTCTCCCCCACTGACCTCGTCGCCACCGCGCTCGCCAGTTGCATGCTCACCGTCATGGGCATCGCCGCCCGCACCCACTCCATCGACATCTCCGGCACCACCGCCACCGTCGAAAAGGAAATGACCGCCGCCGCCCCGCGCATGATTCAATCCCTCGCCGTAAAAATCCACATCCCCCACCCCATCTCCCCCGACGACCGTCTCCGCCTCGAACGCGCCGCGCACACCTGCCCCGTCCACCGCAGCCTTCACCCCGACGTGCAGAAACCCATCGAATTCACCTGGGGCTAGCCTCATCCGGATTAAATAAAAAAGGCGGTTCGCACATCGCGAACCGCCTTTGCCCTTCCCTAATCCCCGCCTTACTCGTTCTTCAGCGAAGCCATATCAATTGAGAAGCGGTACTTCACATCCTGCTTCAGCAGCCGGTCAAACGCCTCGTTGATCTTCTGTATCGGAATCACTTCCACATCGGCAGTAATCTTGTGCGCGCCGCAGAAATCCAGCATCTCCTGCGTCTCGCGTATCCCGCCAATCAGCGAGCCCGACAAACTCTTCCGCCCGAAAATCACGCTGAACGCAGACACCGGCAGCGGCTGTTCCGGCGCACCCACCAGCGTCAGGTTTCCGTCACGCCGCAGCAGCGCCATGTATTGGTTGATGTCATGCTGCGCCGATACCGTGTCCAGAATAAAATCAAAACTTCCCGCGTGCTGCT
>Ga0164296_1003604_pt1 | contig 14517 bp, 15 predicted proteins | sample GEODES057metaG_FD_113533 | JGI IMG/M metagenome (GOLD analysis project Ga0164296, IMG submission 113533) | Dystrophic lake water microbial communities from Trout Bog Lake, Wisconsin, USA - GEODES057 metaG | ecosystem: Environmental > Aquatic > Freshwater > Lake | place: USA: Trout Bog Lake... | reverse complement strand
TGACCAACACCCAAGCGGCTAGCGCGAATAATGCTCAAGAATCCACGTCCCCTGTCGATGTTTCGATCAAGGGTACGAGCACGGATGGCAATTTGGACTTGTTTGCATAACCGTTTGAAATTGACTCAAGCATCACAACCACAGAATCGTTTTTAGGAGTATCAAGATGGCAACAGCAGCACCAGAAGCAACCGAAGCAACTGAAGAAGAAGCTCCAAAAAAGAAAAAACCGATCGTTTTGATCGCCGCAGCAGCCGTCGGAGGCATTGTTTTGATCGTAGGCGTCGTGTTTGGCACTTTGTTTTTCTCGGGCTACTTTGAGAAACAAGCCGAATTGGAAGCCGAGGACAAACTCGAAGAGTTGGAAGCAGCTGCGAGCAAAGCAAAGGTAGAAGCACCTTCGAAGATCAAGAAAGAAGCGCCTGAAGCCACTCGCTTTGAGAAAAACTACATGCAACTCGATAAAGAGCTCATGACCAACATCACGGGTAGTAAAAAAGTGATGGTGGTGCAAATTGCGCTCATGACACACTACGACAACCGCGTCTTTGACAACGTGAAAAAGCATGAATTCGCTTTGCGTTCAGCAATGCTTGACGTCATGCGTCAAAGCACAGAGGCGGACATCAATAAACCCGACTTCAGAAAAGAGTTGGCCGCCAAGCTCAAAGACACCATGAATGAATTGTTGGAGAATTACGAGGATTTTGGAGGCATTGAAGACGTGTTCTTCACCTCCTTTGTGATGCAATAATTGACCCCATCATGTCCGATCGATCCAATCTACTCTCCCCCGAAGAACTTCTGGCCTTGACCGAAGGGGTCAACGACGGCTCTATTGAAGTCGACACAGGCTTCAATACAGATGTTCGTGTTCACAAACACGACTTGGCCAGCGAAGACAGCAGCCTTGGGGTGAATGTGTCCTCTGTTGACATGATCAATGAGAGACTCATTCGCATGTTCAGATTGGGATTGCTGGAAGTCTTGAGAACCACCCCAAGAGTAAATCCCTCCAAAGTTCAAATATTGAAGTTCGGGGATTACTTAAAAACCATCAAGCCCCCATTGGCTGTCAACACCGTTCGCATCAGTCCACTCAGAGGCTTCTCAGTGGTGATCATTGACCCTTCTGTGATTTTCAGCTCACTGGACTCGTTTTTTGGTGGATTTGGCAAAGGCGTTGGCGACCTGCCCCCGGGTCGCCTTTTCACGGCCACAGAGACACGCATCATCAACATCATCTTGGAAGTCTTCTTCAAGTCCATGAAGGACGCTTGGGCTCCTGTGATGGAGATCGATTGCGAGCGCGTGGCCTCAGAGATCAATCCACAATTTGCACAAATTGCAGACGAAAACGATTTGGTGGTTTTGAGCCGCTTTGAGTCCGACGCAACTGCAAACAGCGCACGCGGCTTCATTGACTTGGTCTACCCTTATTCGACCCTGAAGCCTTTGAGAGATTTGCTCAAAAACCGCGTTCAAACGGGTGATGGCAACGAAAGCACCGATCGCATTTGGAGAGAAGACATGGCGGTTGCCGTGGGTGACGCTCACCTTGATGTGCGAGTGATCATGGGTCAAGTCAAAACCACTTTGCAACACCTACAAAACATGAAGGAAGGTGACTTGATTTACTTCAAGAAACCTGAACTCGCACAATTCATTGCCCACGGCGTACCCTCCTTTGGGGTCAACGTGGGCACCCGTGGCTCTCAAGTTGCTGTGCGCATTGAGAAACAAATCATCCCCGGACAGCTTTGATACAGAGGAAGTCATACCATGGCAGATACAGAAAACACCACTCCTGAGGCAGACGATCTGCCCGCAGAACAAGAAACTGCTGCAACGCCCAGCACGGGCTTTGACCATGCAGATCCCTTGCCCAATGCCCAAGACTTCCAGTTGAGTCATCCTGGAAACATCAATCCCGATGTGTTGCAAAACATTTCTGTCACTTTGGCCATTGAAGTGGGACGCGCTCACATCAAAATCAAAGACTTGATGCGCTTGACGCAAGGAAGCGTCGTGGAACTGGACCGAATCGCTGGCGAACCGCTGGATCTCTTGGTCAACGACACCGTGGTCGCCCAAGGCGAGGTCGTGCTCGTAAACGACCGCTACGGTATTCGTTTGACCCGCGTGGTTCCTTCGACCGAGCGTTTGAACACCCTCAACTGATCAGAATCAGCCAACAACCAACACTTTTAACCCCCACGGTTCAACTGCCAAAAGCAGGAACTCTCAGGGTTTCAATCAACAATTAACCTTTGCCTTGAATGGTGTGAGATATGAAGAAGTACCTGCGAATTGCGCTTGAAGTTTTATTGGCCTTGTTGTTGGTGGGTGCGTGCGCATTCGCTTATGTGAACTTTGCGGGCAAGAAAGCCCTCTCCAGCGACATGGACGAGGTCTCTGCCGAGCTTGACGAGACCAAGGACAGCTTGGAAAAGACCAAGTCTCAGCTTGAAGAGCTCCAAGCCAAGGAAGAAGAACTGGAGGCCAGCGCCAAACAGTTTGATGCAATCAAACAGTCTTTTGCCAACGGCGTGTTGCTCCAAGACGTGGAAGCCTTGTACAAAGCCCAAAAGACCTTGAGTGCTGAGCGCTTGGTGGCACTGGGTACGGTCAGACAACTCACCAAAGGATTTGAAGACCCTTCAGCGGTTGAATCATTCCAAAAATCCCTTGAAATTGCGGAACTCGGCGCTCGCATGCAAGCCGTTTGTGCTGCACAAAATGCACTGGTGAGTGCGGGCAAGAAAATCACTGTTTTGGCCGAGTGCTCTTCCAAAGAAGCCATGGCTGGCGCTGACAAAGATGAGAAAGCCAAGTCTGAAGCCAATGCTCACAATGTGCATTGGGGCTATGAGGGAGACAACGGCCCTGAGCATTGGGGAGACAACTTTCCAACCTGTGCCAAAGGCAAAAAACAATCTCCTTTGAACATCGCTGGACCCATGGATAAGTCCAAGGACTCCATTGCTCCCGATTACAAGCAAACCGCCCTGAAGTTGATCAACAACGGTCACACCATCCAAGTCAATGTGGAACCCGGTACTGGCTCTATCACGATCAACAAAGAAACCTATGATTTGGTTCAATTCCATTTCCATCGTCCAAGCGAAGAGCAAATCGATGGCAAGAACATGGCCATGACCGTGCACTTTGTACACAAGAACAAAGCAGGTAAATTGGTGGTCATGGGTTTGCTCTTGAATGAGGGCAAAGAAAATCCTGTGATCAAAACGCTTTGGGCCAACCTTCCTCCTAAAGAGGGCGAAGAATACGCACCCGATAAAATGATCATCAACCCAGCCAATTTGCTCCCCAGTAATTTGGGGTTCTACGAGTACGAGGGCTCACTCACAACCCCTCCATGTACCGAAGGCGTGACCTTCTTCATCTTGAAAACACCCATGGACATTTCCAAGGCTCAATTGGCGAAATTTCCCTTCAAGGTAAACGCTCGCCCAACGCAAGATATTAATGGTCGAAAGATTCTTGAAAACTAACTATTTATAGCCGATGATTTTGTAAATACCAACTTAAGAATCTTGCACTTGTGATCCCAGAATACGACTTTCATATTTTTCTTCAAAGTTAATTTAAATAAATAGCAGATATGAAAGTCAAATTAGTTATTGGAACGAGATTGAATCAAGATGATTTTTTAAAAAAATCAGCAACAGGGCGATCTTTGGCTTTAAATCTTTATCCGAATTTAGAAATTAGATTATTCCCAAACAACTCAAAAGGGCTTCCATTTATATATAACCAGGCAATTCTCGAGTGCATCAACGATCCTGCAATAATGGTTTTTGCTCATGATGACTTACACTTACTAGACTTCAATTGGTGTGAAAAGATATTTGATGCTTTACAGTGTTTTGATATTGTAGGTTTAGCTGGTAATAAAAGAAGAGTTGCTGATCAGCCATCGTGGGCTTTTGTAGATTCAAAATTCACCTGGGATCAGCCTGAAAACTTAAGTGGAATAGTAGGGCACGGTACAGGTTTTCCGCCGACAAATTTGAGTTTTTTTGGCAAGCCAAGGCAAGAAGTTAAACTCCTTGATGGATTATTAATTGCTGCAAAAAGCAACACTCTAATTGAACAATCAATTTTGTTTGACGAAAGATTTGATTTTCATTTTTACGATTTAGATTTGTGTAGACAAGCTGAAGTTAAAAAAATAAAGTGTGGCACTTGGGATATTTCTGTGATTCATGAAAGTGGCGGCAGCTTCGGCTCTGAAAGTTGGCAAGAAGCTTACAGAGAATACATTCTTAAATGGGAAAAATAATTGAAACAAACTCCAGTCCATGACACTCACAACCCGGATTTACTTAGACTTATTCCAAATACATCAAAAAGGATCATTGAAGTTGGATGTAGTTCTGGCGCACTGGCTAGAGAGTTCAAAAAAATTAATCCAAATTGCTATTGGTTAGGGATTGAGATTGACTCACAATATGCTGATTTAGCGAAAAGATATTGCGATGAAACCCTTGTCATGGATATAGAAAATCCAATAGCTAACTTTTGGAAAGCCACCAACGAGATAGACTGCTGGATATTTGGGGACACACTTGAACATTTACGAGATCCTTGGTCTGTACTAAAGTTAATTCGTAATTCACTTCCAAGCAATGGAAGCATTGTGGCTTGTATCCCTAATGCACAACATTGGTCAATACAAGCAAAACTATCAATTGGCGATTTTCGGTATCAAGATTCCGGTTTGTTAGATAAGACACACCTCAGATGGTTTACTCGCCAAACAATTTTTGAAATGTTTGAGGATTGTAAATTCAATATTTCTGAAGGATTCCCTAGAGTTTTTGATGAGCCCAATAGGGAATTGTTTTTGCCAATAATTTCACAAATGGCACAAGCTACTGGTTTTGATCCAAAAATTTCAGTTAACGATTCTTTACCACTTCAATATGTTGTTAGAGCAACTCCAATGTGAATTTATAAAACAGCCTCTCTATTTCAAGAACTTTTTATTTAAATTAATTTAAATTTCTCCGTCATCTTGCTTACTGATTAATAAAATGGAATTTATATGTGGAAAGAGATCCCTGTTTTTATAAATAATAGAAATAGACTATCAACTTTAACAATCATGGTTGATTGGCTAAAAAAATGCGGCGTTAAATCTATTGTTATTATAGACAATCAATCAACTTATCCTCCGCTATTAACTTACTACAAAAATCTTCCAGAAAATGTACAAGTATTAAAACTGGAAAATAATCTAGGTCCTTGGGCTTTTTGGCAATTAGACATTCATAAAACGTTGAATTCACCTTATATTGTTACCGACTCGGATTTAACGCCCCCAGAAGACTGCCCCGAAGATTTAATTGAAAGACTTTGGCATACACTTTTAATAAACCCAAATGCTGGCAAGGTTGCTCCTGGGTTAATAATTGATGACCTTCCTAACCATTTTTCGAATCATGAAATTGTTTATGCTTGGGAATCACAATTTTGGCATAGGCCTTTCTCGAGAGGTTTATATTTTGCTCCAGTTGATACAACTTTCGCAATTTATAACTCTGGTTCTCATTTTAATAATCACGATAAAAATATAAGAATGGGATATCCTTATGTTTTAAAACATAATCCTTGGTATGTTGACGAAAACAATATTTCCAATGAAGAAGATTACTATAGATCCCACATAGATTTATCATATTCATTTTGGTCTGGCAATAAAAATAAAATAGACGAATTAAAACTACATCTTCATAACTACAAGGAAGCCGATAAAAAAATTCTTCATCTTGGATGTGGTAATGAATATATTCCAGGATGGATTAATTTGGATACTTCAGGCCGTAAGCTTGATATCTTATTTAACTTAGATAATTGTCAAAATAGCAAAATTCCTCTTCAAGAAAATTCTATTGATGGCTTCTATGCAAGCCATGTTTTTGAACACATTAACGACACCTTGTCTATGATGCAAGAGTTGTACCGATTAGCCAAAAATGATGCTAAGTTTTTTATACGCATTCCATATGGCTCGAGCGATGATGCTTACGAGGATCCAACTCACAAACATATTTACTTTGAAAATTCATTCTTATATTTTTCTCAACCAGCTTATTCAAAAGCAGATTATGGCTATTTGGGAGACTGGCAAACCGAAAAAGTTACTTTGATAGTTAATCAAAAACTTATTGACGCTCATGGAGATTCAATTTATCAAATAATTAAATCTCAAAGAAATGTCGTTAGCGAAATGATAGTGGAGCTCAAGGCCATCAAGCCATCACGACCTCGCCTATTGAGTCTTTTAAAAGCTGTTGATATCTCTATTACATCGGACAGCAGAATTTATCCACAATTTTAATTACTATTTTTTATATTTTTTTAGTTTTTTTATACGTTGAGGTAGTTCTAAATGTCTCCTAAAGTCTTCATCAAAACCTTCGGCTGCCAAATGAACGAGTACGACTCGGACAAAATGGTCGACGTCTTGAACAGCACCCAAGGCTACGAACAAACTCAAAATGTCGATGAAGCAGATCTGATCGTCTTCAACACTTGTTCCGTTCGCGAGAAAGCGCAAGAAAAAGTCTTCTCCGACTTGGGCCGCATTCGACACCTCAAGGCCAAGGGCGTCAAAATCGCTGTCGGCGGATGTGTCGCAAGCCAAGAGGGATCTGCCATCATCGAAAGAGCTCCTTATGTTGATGTGGTCTTCGGTCCCCAAACGCTGCATCGCTTGCCCCAACTCTTAGACCAACGCGCGTCTTTGAAGAGACCTCAAGTCGACATCACATTCCCAGAAATCGAGAAGTTTGATCATCTCCCTCCCGCCAAACGAGACGGAGCAACAGCATTCGTGAGCATCATGGAAGGTTGCTCCAAGTACTGCAGTTATTGTGTGGTGCCCTACACCCGTGGTGAAGAGGTCAGCAGACCCTTGGATGATGTCTTGGTGGAAGTTGCAAGACTTGAAGCGCAAGGGGTTAAAGAAATCACGTTACTTGGACAAAACGTGAATGCATATCGAGGCGCCATGGGGCAAACGGCAGAAAAGGCCGATTTGGCGCTCCTGATTGAACTCGTTGGCCAAATGTCTGGCATTCAAAGGATACGTTTCACCACCAGCCACCCCAACGAATTCACCCAGCGTTTGATCGATGTTTATGCAAGCGTTCCCAAACTCGTGAGTCACTTGCACTTGCCGGTTCAGCACGGCAGTGACCGAATTTTGATGGCGATGAAGCGCGGGTACACCGCACTTGAATTCAAGAGCACCGTTAGAAAACTCAGGGCTCATCGCCCCGACATTTCATTGAGCTCAGACTTCATCGTGGGCTTTCCTGGCGAGACCGAAGACGACTTCAAGCGCATGATGGACTTGATCGAAGACACATATTTCGATGCCTCCTTCAGCTTCATCTTCAGCCCCCGTCCAGGCACACCTGCAGCAAACTTGGAGGACACCACCCCACATGAGGTGAAACTGGCAAGGTTGCAAAAGCTCCAAGCTCAAATCGACACCCACGTGCGAGCCATTGCACAAAAGAGGGTTGGCACCGTTCAACGCGTCTTGGTTGAAGGCCCATCCAAGAAGGATGCGAGCGAACTCATGGCCCGAACCGAATGCAACCGGGTTGTGAATTTCGCTGCGGGTCCAGGTGGGGATCGCTTGATCGGTGAGATGATCGATGTGCACATCACCGAAGCTTACGCTCATTCGCTAAGAGGTGAGATTGTTTTGCCTGAACAAGTGGCCTTTGCTGCACACAATTGAAATAAATCCATCAAGCCATGAACCAGGCAAGCGAAGAAATTGCAGCCGCCGCCGCTCGTTGGGTGGTTGAAGAGGGTCTGAGCTTTGGAGCAGCCAAGCTCAAAGCCGTGAAATCTTTAGGACTAAGCGGACGCGCTCCACTGCCCAGCAACGACCAAGTTGAAGATGAGGTCCTGACCTATTTAGAGCTTTTTTGCGCAGACACCCACCCCTTTGAGCTTAAAGCGTTGAGACTTGAAGCCTTGAAATGGATGGAACGATTGAGCGAGTTCAACCCCTATTTGGCGGGCTCGGTCTGGAGAGGAAGTGCCACCAAGCTGTCTGACATCTACTTGCAGCTGTTCTGTGAAGATCCCAAGTCACTGGAAATCGAACTCATCAACCAAAAAGTTGACTACGAAGCCCGCTCCATCAAGGGCTTCAAAGGAGAGAGCGTGGATGCATTGAGCATCAACGTGCTCATCCAAGAGCTCGAAACTTATGTGGGGCTAAACCTGATGGTCTACGACTACGATGACCTGAGGGGGGCACTCAAACCCGACTCAAAAGGTCGAAGTGAAAGAGGCAATTTGATCTCTTTGAAAGCTTTGCTATCTACAAATGACCACAGTCCACAAAGCACAAGCCATGACTTCTGAAAACAAAACTGAAAATATCCACCCCAACTTTTCCGAACAAGATTCAAAATCTCGTCGCCAATGGCTCAAGGGAGCAGGACTGATTGCTGCCACTGCAGGTCTAGCTGGTGTTGCGGGTGTAGGAGCTGCACTTTGGAGGTATCAATCAGACTCAGCAGACCTCTCCGCCCAAGCGATGAACACGCTTTGGACCAGCTCCTTTGAAGGGCTCGATGGCCAAAGCACCACCCTCAGTCAATTCCAAGGCAAGCCACTCGTGATCAATTTTTGGGCCACATGGTGCGTGCCTTGTGTCGAAGAAATGCCGCTATTGAACGCCTTTTATCAACAAAATGCATCTAAAAGTTGGCAAGTGATAGGTTTGGCGATCGATCAACCGAGTTCTGTCAAGAAGTTTCTCGCTCGCCATCCCATTGATTACCCGATTTTTCAAGCTGGACTCTTGGGCACTGAGCTCACCAAAACACTTGGGGACGAACAAGAGGGACTCCCCTTCACCATCGTCTTGGATGCAGTTGGACATTTGAAACAAAGAAAATTAGGACGACTGAGCGCATCCGAAATCAAAGCCTGGACCGCTTGAAGCCCAAAGCAAGCCCTTCAAATCATCGATTTCAGACCACCTTAGCTCAAATTCAATCGATTCACATTAAAAATCGATTAAAATAACCCAAACACACATCATCTTCGTGCTTTTTATTGCCTGCAGTGGCAACAGCGTTTCTCAGCACACCTCCTTTTTTCAGATCAAAAGCTTGGCTTTTACCTATTTTTAGTGTAAATTAGAGCCTCTTTAACTGCTTTTAATGATTTTTATGGATTTGAGAAAATTAAAAACCCTCATCGATTTGGTCTCTGAATCAAACGTGGCCGAACTTGAAATCACGGAACCTGAGGGCAAAGTCAGAATCGTTAAAAGCAGTGGTGCACTGCAACAACCACAGGTTTACAGCACATCAGGCGTGGTCCCCATGCCTGTGCAAAGCATTGATTTGAGCGCTGCAAGCGCTCCCAACCCAGCTCCCGAGGCTTCTCAAGCAAGTGCGCCTGCACCCGCGGCGAGCGAAGCCCATGTGGTGAAGTCTCCCATGGTTGGCACCTTCTACCGCTCGGCCAGCCCCGAATCTCCTCCCTTTGTGGAAGTCGGATCTGTGGTCAAGGAAGGCGACACCATCTGCATCGTTGAAGCGATGAAGATTTTGAACGAAATCGAAGCCGACAAGAGCGGCACCATCACCAAAATTTACGCCCAAAACGCCCAGGCCGTTGAGTACGGCAGTGCACTTTTTGCCATTGAATGATTGAGTGGCAGGTATGTTTAAAAAGATCCTAATCGCCAATCGAGGCGAAATCGCCCTACGCATTCAACGCGCCTGCAATGAACTTGGCGTCAAAGCCGTGATCGTCTACTCTGAGGCTGACCGTGAGGCCAAGTACGTCAAATTGGCCCAAGAGGCCGTTTGCATTGGACCTGCAGCATCCGCACAAAGCTACCTCAGCATGCCAGCCATCATCTCGGCTGCTGAAGTCACCGACTGCGAAGCCATTCACCCAGGCTACGGTTTTTTGAGCGAAAACGCTGACTTTGCCGAACGCGTCGAGATGAGTGGCTTCCAATTCATTGGCCCAACCCCCGAATCCATTCGCATCATGGGCGACAAAGTCGCCGCCAAACAAGCCATGATCAAAGCCGGAGTGCCATGTGTTCCTGGCTCTGAAGGCGAGTGCCCCAGCGACCCCGCTCAGCTGAAAAAAATTGCCAAATTAATTGGTTACCCCGTCATCATCAAAGCAGCAGGCGGTGGAGGTGGACGTGGCATGCGCGTGGTGCACGACGAAGAAAGCCTCATCCCCGCGGTTCAAATGACCAAGTCCGAGGCCCAATCGGCTTTCAGCAATCCGGCCGTCTACATGGAGAAATACCTCCAAAACCCCAGGCACATTGAAATCCAAGTGCTCGCCGATCAGCACAAAAACGCTGTCTACTTGGGTGAGCGCGATTGCTCCATGCAGCGCAGACACCAAAAGGTGATCGAAGAAGCCCCTGCGCCTCACATCCCCAGAAAAATCATCGAAAAAATCGGTGAACGTTGTGTCGCCGCTTGCAAACGCATTCAATACCGGGGAGCGGGCACCTTTGAGTTCCTCTATGAAAACGGAGAGTTTTATTTCATCGAAATGAACACCCGTGTTCAAGTTGAACACCCGGTGACGGAATACATCACGCATGTGGACATTGTGAAGGAACAAATTCGCATTGCTGCAGGCGAGAAGCTCAGCTTCACGCAAAGGGACGTGACCTTCAGTGGTCACTCCATTGAGTGCCGCATCAACGCAGAAGATCCCTTCAAGTTCATTCCCTCCCCTGGTCGCATCACCACTTGGCATGCACCGGGTGGTCCTGGTGTGAGAGTGGACTCCCACGCCTACACCAATTACTTCGTCCCCCCCTATTACGACTCCATGATTGGCAAGATCATCGTGCATGGCGACACCAGAGAGCATGCCTTGGCCAGAATGCGCACAGCCTTGTCAGAGATGGTCGTCGAAGGCATTCAAACCAATGTGGCTTTGCACCGTGAAATCATGAACGACGCAGGCTTCATCGAGGGCGGCACCAACATTCATTATTTGGAAGCTTGGTTGCAAAAGCGAGCCAAATGATCACCAAAAGGGGCGTTGTGATAACGCCCCTTTTTTTTCAGCTTGCTTTTGACATAAACTGCTCCTTCCTGGTCCATCAACCCCACCCTTTTTCTTACCCTGTGAGCGTCCCATGATTGAGCTGCACTTGTTGTGCCCTGAGAGCGATGTAGAGAACTTGTCAGACGCCTTGATGGAACTCTGCGCATTGAGCGTGAGCGTTGAGGACGCGGATGCAGAGACCGATCACGAACAAGCCCTCTTTGGTGAACCCGGCATGCCCGCTCCAGCACCAGGGTGGAACCGCTCTCGGGTCGTGGCCCTGTTTGAGCAAGAGGACAGTGCCCAACAGGCCATCTCTGCCTTGAGGTCCAGCGAGGGCTTTGAAGCTTGTGAAGCTTTGGGACTGGTGAGTGTTGAAGACCAAGACTGGGTGAGACTCACCCAAAGCCAGTTTCAACCGGTTGAGATCACACCAGAATTTTGGATTGTGCCCACTTGGCACGAACTCCCACCTGCTGCCACCAAGGCCATTCGACTCGATCCGGGCTTGGCCTTTGGCACTGGCACACACCCCACCACGCGCATGTGTTTGGGCTGGGCCGCAAAGCGAGACTTTACACACGAGCGCGTGATGGACTATGGATGTGGCTCTGGCATTTTGGCAATTGCTGCAGCCCTCTTTGGATCTTCTCAAGTTGACGCAGTGGACATTGACCCCTCAGCCGTTCAATCGGCTCAATTGAACGCCATTGACAACCATGTGGATGGTGTCATTCGAGTGGGATTGCCAGACATGACCCACCCGCCCTATGACACGGTGTTTGCCAACATTTTGGCCACACCCCTCAAAGTCTTGGCCCCTTTGTTGTGTGGACTCTTGAAACCTGGAGGACACTTGGTCTTGGCCGGCATCTTGGAGCGACAAACCGAGGAATTGATCGCTGCCTATGCGCCCTTTTGCCGCCTAACTGTGAGCGACACCCAAGAGGGTTGGGTGCTCATGACCGCACAAAAAGATGCTGCCCTTTGATTCGAAGCAAGCACACCCTTTGTCTTTTGGCATTCGCAAGCCTTAACCTCACTTTGAAAGTTCTGCCGCCCAAGCCAAGCGCCTTGGGCGGGTAAAATTTCTCCAATGAACCCTCAGGCGCCCACCCCACAAACCTGGACCCAATGTCCCAAGTGCTCGAGCATCCTCGAAGTTCATGCCTCGGCGTTGGAGCAAGCCGATGGTTGGGTGCAGTGCGCCAAGTGCAGCCAGACTTTTTTGGCCTTGTCCTCAGAGGTTCGCATCGACCCCCTTGCCCAACACACACAAGCCTCTTCACTGCAGCCAAATTCTCCTGCGAGCCACCAGGCCCCAAAGGATGCTCAATCTCACTCGAGAACTTTGAACGACAAAGCCCATGAGCAGCACTTCAACTACGATGGCTCTGAACTCAAGCCCCAATTGAGCGAGCCCTTTTTGGGGACCCACGATCTTGACACCCGGTTCTTGAAAGAGGATCCCTTGCTCGCCTCGATGGCGACCTCCTTTGCCATCAAACCACAACTCATTTCATTTGAAGGCGAATCCTCTTCATCGACGGATCCTTTTGGCGTCCCCCACTCAAACGGTTCACGCCTTGGAACTTTGATGGGTGTCGGAGTTGCCGTTTTGGGTCTCTTGGGACTGCTGTCTATCATCACCTACCAAAACAGAAACATCTTGGCCTCTTGGGCACCCGAGTTGAAAGTCCCACTCATGCAAGCTTGCCAAGTGCTCTCATGCCAAATCGATTGGCCCGTGGACCTCTCAGCACTGAGCATCGAGATGAGCGCCTTTGAGCACGATGCAAACGACACCAACTTGTACACCTTGAGTTTGAAACTTAAAAATGTCAACAGCTACACGGTTGCTGCTCCACGGGTCCGACTGGTCTTGATGAACGACAAAGATCAAACCCTCTTGGCTCAAAGCTTGGAGCTCTCAAAGGCCAGTGAACCACGGGTGGTGCACCCGGGCACACTCAATCAGTGGATCATTCCCATCAACCTGTCCGAGCTCACCAATCAAACCCCAAACGGTTACCGTTTGGAGCTTGAGAATCCTTGAACAGTGAATGCACTCCTCCTCTTTTCTCAACCCTTAACTCACACCTAACCTATGGCTTCTCTCATCTGTGGCTCTTTGGCCTTTGACACCATCATGAATTTTGAGGGGCGTTTTGCCGAGCAAATCCTGCCCGATCAACTCCACATCTTGAACGTCTCCTTCTTGGTGCCCACCTTGAGGCGAGACTTTGGAGGGTGTGCGGGCAACATCGCTTACGCACTCAAACTCTTGGGTGGCAACCCCATCCCCATGGCCACCGTCGGTCAAGATGGTGCGTCCTACCTTGAGCGCTTGAAGTCATTGGGGATCAACAGCGACAGCATCAAAACCGTCACCAACAATTACACCGCACAAGCCATGATCATGACCGATTTGGACAACAACCAAATCACCGCGTTTCACCCTGGCGCCATGAACGAGGCACACCACAACGACATCCCAAGCTCACCCGACATCAAACTGGCCATCATCGCACCCGATGGACGCCAAGCCATGCTAGACCATGCAGATCGCTTGTCCAAACGTGGCATTCCCTTCATCTTTGATCCCGGACAAGGCCTGCCCATGTTTGGCAAAGAGGACTTGGAGCACTTTGTTGCATTGGCCTCTTGGGTGACCGTCAACGACTACGAAGCCAAGATGCTCGTGGACCGCTTGGGTGTTAGCATCTCTGAACTCTCCAAACGCCTCAAAGGCGTGATCGTGACCCTGGGTGCGCACGGATGCGAAGTTTGGGTGGACGGCGCTTGCACCACGGTTGCACCGGTGACCGCCAAAGAGGTGTTGGACCCCACAGGATGCGGTGACGCATTCAGAGGTGCACTGCTTTTTGGATTGGAGCAAGGATGGTCTTTGGTCCAATGCGCAGAGTTGGGCAACAAATTGGGCGCCATCAAGATCGCGCACAAAGGTCCTCAAAACTACACCTTGTCTTGAGACGCTCTCCCCTGATTGCGGACGGTCAGGGGTACCTTCAAAGGCTTGTTTGCGACAAAACAAGTCTCAAAAACGAAAAAGCCCGGTACCGAGGTACCGGGCGCTTAACAAACGCTGAATCAGAGATTAAGGTTTGATGGCCGTTGGAAACGGCCATGCTGCCTGAGGATTCAGTGTCGTTTGCGCAGCAGGGGCAGCGTGAGCTACTCGATGCGCAGGGGCAGCAGGTTTTTTCGCGGCTTTTTTAGCTGGCTTTTTTTTTGCAGCAGGCTTTTTAGCAGCAGGCTTTTTGGCCGTTGCTTTTTTAGCTGCAGCTTTCTTAGCAGCAGGCTTCTTGGCTGCAACTTTTTTAGCTGCGGGCTTTTTAGCTGCTACTTTTTTCGCTGCGGGCTTCTTAGCTGCAGCTTTTTTAGCGGCGGGCT
>Ga0164296_1003603_pt1 | contig 14519 bp, 11 predicted proteins | sample GEODES057metaG_FD_113533 | JGI IMG/M metagenome (GOLD analysis project Ga0164296, IMG submission 113533) | Dystrophic lake water microbial communities from Trout Bog Lake, Wisconsin, USA - GEODES057 metaG | ecosystem: Environmental > Aquatic > Freshwater > Lake | place: USA: Trout Bog Lake... | reverse complement strand
TTACTCCGCCTCCAATCGAGCCCGATCACCCACCATATCACGCTTTTTCTCCACCTGTTCACGAAGTCGCGACTCTGTGATCAGACGGCTGCTGATATTCATCGATTCTAGCTCCTGTAGGAAGAGCTTATAGGCATAGGGAATACGGACCTGGCTGAAACCCGTAGTACTGGGGCAAGCCGAGCACTCGTAGGTACCACGGACAGGATTGACAATCCCCAGGAGACCACAACCGCGGCAGATGAAAGCCTGGAAGTTATCCGAGGCCTCCAGCATCCGCTCCTTGAGGAATTCGCTCGCACCGTGAGCGATCATACAATCACGCTCCATCTCGCCGAAACGGAGGCCGCCATCACGGGCCCTGCCCTCCGCGGGCTGGCGCGTTAGCATTACGAGGGGACCGGAGGCACGCGAGTTACCGGTCCAAACAGGCTTACCATTGCGACGGACATAGAAGACTCCACCAGGTACCTCTAGACAGTAGACCTTACCATCAAACTCCTCCCAACGTTCAGTCTGTCCAGACTGATGATGACAGTGCCCGTGATTTACTGCCGGATTATTTTTAGCCTTAATGATTCTGATCGACCAGTTCGTTGCGGTAGTCACACCGCTGTGATCACCGATAGTATATGCGGTACCGGCCTCATAATGTACGAACTTGTTTGCAGACCATCCCGCATGAAGTGCGAGTTGTTGAACCTGGTCAGCTAGTCTACTTGATGATGTACTGTAGAGTTCCGAATTAGAATGAGTAGTGTGACCATCGCCCAGGAGAAGACCGAATAGAAGCGTCTGTGATTGGTCCTTACTCAGCTTCCACACCCAATCAGGGAGGACCTTATTTGTTGCACCAACACTGAATGGCATCAGATACTTGCGAAGATCGTGGTTCACTACATCCAGCTTCTGACTGGTCTCGTCAAATCGGAAACGCCACCCTAGCGTAGATAGAGCTGTAGTTAACGCCTCCTGAACACGCGGCTTGTTAGCTGCTAGTGTTAGCTTGCTGTTGTTAGCCCAACCTTCGGCCATCCAGATACCGAAGAATATCAACCATGCATCCATGTCAACCAGCTGGTCGCTGGTATCACCCTTAAGGATAAACTGGTAATCATCGGCGACCCAGTTCGCATCCTTCTGATATTTTACGTGCTTACCGTAGACCTTATCAGCTGTGTGGAAGTCGTACAGCCAGACTTTAGCCCGAGTGTGCGGTGTAGCACACCACATTCTATGGTTAGGCGTCACAAGAAGGTCTACCTGCTGGCTATCTAACTTGTACATAGGACCCGTGTAGTCGAACACGAGTGTCTTGTTTGGGTGCTCGTAGACGAGCTGTCCATTCTGGAGGGTTGCCACTTTGTCATCTAGTGTGACATCTGCAATACCCTTCCAGCCATTTGTAGTGAGGACCTGATGGTCATCAGTGAGACAATGAATTTTGTCGTCAACCATGTGCTTCAGCCGCTGGTAGTAGCACGGACCCATGAAGATGTTTGTACGCATCTGCTTGCCCGTTGTACCACAATACAGCACTTCGTTGCCGTAGGGCTCCATCTTCAGCTGATCACGCAGGATCGTCGAGAGCTTCTCTACGGTCACCTCGTTGAAGGGGGTACCATCACCCAGGAAACCCAGGCTACAACCGACCTTCCCCATCAGCGTCTCCATCAGCTGGGCAATTGTCATACGGGAGGGGATGCAGTTGTTAACCGCACAGCCTTGTGCTACGAAAGTGTGAGAACGGGCAACCCCAATGTCGAACACTGGTGCTGGTAGTGCCTCCTCCTTCTTCATGATCCCCATCGTGTACGTTGGTGTATCTACCGCGTCGCGGGGCACCGTATAATCGGTCTTACTGAACCACTCAGCACAGCCATGCTGCTTGGCCCACTCGCTAGCGGTCAACATGTAGGTGTAGTCGAAGATCTTCAACTCTGTCGAACGACCAGGCTTACGCCTATTGCCGATCAGCATACTGGTAAGCAGAGAATAGTAGTTGTTCAGAGGCTTCTCGGTTGCGTAGAGCTTTTTCACCTCAGCCAGAGCAGCAGGGTAAGACTTGACAGACAACATAGAGGTATCAACTGTGGCCATTGCAACATCGTGCTGCCTGCGAACCTCCTTACAGTACCCCTCGTATGCTACCGTGGCCTCAAGACGGAGCTGCTTGTCGATACAGTGGCGGAAGCCGATCTTCTCATAGAACTCTGTATTGGAATAGACCACCACCTCCACGGAGGCACGTGGATTGTTCTGGTAAGAATCAGTCTTCATGTGGCAGAGGCGTGTACGATTGACCCTGGCCTTAACGCCGACAGCGGCCATCAGATCGACAAACTTCGCCATCCTCTCCTCCATCGTCTCGAGAAACTCTGTACAGATAGACTGACTAAAGCCGACGTTGCTAAACTGGTTACCATTCACATAGGTAGTCCAACCATCGCCACCGAAGCAAGCCGCAAGGAACTCGCGGATGACAGACTTGGGGCAAGCTGCGTCGAAGAGGAAGTCTGGATAGACGGCCTCTTGTGTGGTACGTCGCCCTACAGTCATCCCTGGCATCTGAGCAAGAGCCCTACTGAAGTCGTTGGGTAGATAGATAACATAGCATTTACTACCGTTTGTCTTGGATTCCGAGTCATGAATCTTAGGCATTTTACCTGTTACTGTAAGGATATCTGCCATAATACTACGAGTATCCATCATAGTGCCCATGTACAATACACTCTTCATCTCATTTCTTGACTCAGATAGGCATCCATCTGTATGGATATAGCCGAGGATACGCGCGAACGCTAGTGCTCGCTCTCGTCCCCCAGCCGTCCGTGTCTCAAATTTGTACTCGCCCATCTCTAGAGTCCATGCTGCCTCAAGGGGGCAAACTACGTCCTCAGTTCCACGCAGACTCATAACCAGGCTGTCGCTAAAGATCAGATCGCCTGCCATCTTCTCAAGGATAGTACCGTCCATGGATCGGACCCTGAACTTGTGATTCGGAGTACAGCGAATAGTACGACCATCATCAAGAGTAAGACGGATAGTCGGCTTGACACCGCGGTCGCTCCGACCCAGACTGAATGACTCGTATACATTGCCCGTCTCTGGATCAAAGCACCAGACCTTCTCCAGCCCCTGCTCAGAGAAGCTGTCGATGCGGCGACTGAGCCCATTGGGAAGTGAGACCTGCGTCTCACCGGTGAAGCAATGCGGATTGATAATGATATCAGGTACAATTCCATCCTTGGTCTGGGGCATGTCCCATGGCTCCAGAATCATCCCCACAGTACCCTTCTGACCGTGGCGACTGGAGAACTTGTCGCCGATCGTGGGGATACGCTCCGAGCGGACACGGATCTTCACGAACGTGTAGCCCTCGCCGTTGCGGCCACGGTAGATCTTGTCCACGAAACCCGTCTCGTTGTTACGGAGCATCTTGCTGACGTCCTTGTACCGCTTACCGCCTGCGGCCTCCACTGCGGCTGCTGCAGCGGCACCAGACATTGCCTGAAGGGTGGCGTGCGTTACACCCGCCAGTGCCGCACCATCAGGTGCACGAAGGCGGATCGGTGCGACCTTACCGATCAGCACGTCCTCCTGTGAGACATACGTGTTTTCTGGGACAATTCCGTCTTCTCCCAACTTCTCGTAATTAGCCATCTTCATCTGCTTGGTCAGCGTCTGATCCGGCTTACAGAACCGCTCCTCCTCACCCGAGGCCTGATTCTTCTTCTCCTCATCCTTGTACGTGCGGTAGAAGAAGCTGCGGAAGAGACCACGGTCCAGGGCCGCACGATTGAACATGATCGAATCCTCCTGGTTATAGCCACCATACGTGGCGATCGCCACGATGATATTGTTACCCGATGGCATGTCCTGAGCACGGTAGAACTTGCTCATATAGGGACTGACCAGAGGGAGCGACGGGTTTGAGAGGAGGTTCCCCATCGTATCCATCCGATCGCGGAAGTTCAGAGCGTAGATCCCCATCGCCTGCTTACCCATCGCCGACTGATAGGTGTTACGGGGCGACTGGTTATGATCGCAGAAGGGGATGTTTGATGCCATCGTCCCCAGAATCGTACTCGGATGAATCTCACAGTGCGTATAATCGCCACCACGGGGTCCCTTGAGGTCGTCGGGGAACATTGCGATGTAGAGCGTCTCTGACTCACCTGGATCGATGTACTCGATGAGAGAGTGACCAGCAGGACTCGTCCACCGCATCAGATCGTTCCACTCCTTGAGGAAGTCCCACGGCCGCGGCGTCGTAGGATTCGCCTGTAGATCTCGCATTGCGTTACCCGTAAGAACAGGGCGAAGCAGGCGACCACCCTCCGTGTTCATCCAGACCTCATTCAGGCGGGGATTGAAGATCACACTGGTGTGTGGGTTCATCCGACCCGCGGTCTTGGCCTTGCGAAGCAGGCGGACCACCTCGATACTACTCATCGTCGATTCGCGAATGATACCAACCCAGCCACCGTTGATATAGATACGGCACTGGCTATGCTTCTCAGCGTGTGTCGTCTCGCTCAGATTCACCATCCCCAGCTCGTCATAGAGAATGTTCACGATCGGCTCCGGATTGGAGGGGAGCGAGACCAAGGCAGTAGAGCCGAGATTCTTGACTACACCAACTGAATGACCCTCTGGCGTCTCAGCAGGACAGACGAAACCCCACTGTGTGTTGTGAAGCTTACGGGGAGGGATCAGCTTACCCGTCTTCTCAATAGGCGTAGAGATGCGACGAAGATGAGAGATGCCCGACAAGTAGGTCAGCCGATTCATCACCTGGGAGATCCCCATCTTGGTCCCCATCTTGCCGCCGGCGAAGTTGCCCGTAGCCAAGGAGGACTTCATACCGATATCTACGATAGTCGACTTCAGGATCTTGTAGATGTTGGTTGGGTTGATAATGTCCTCGAACTTCCCCGTGGCCTTCCACGCACCGTTGTGAATCTCCTTGGTGATGGTTGACTTCATATCCTTGATCACCTTGGTTCCGAAGAAGTAGCGGAAGAGGTTCCCCAGCAGGTTGCCTGGGAGCTCCACCTTCTTGTTGGGGTACGCATCGCGATCGTCGTAGGAGATCCGGTTGGTATAGACCTCTAGGACCTTCTTCGTCATAGCCGCTAGGAAGCAGCCCTTCTCGTAGAGGGTATTGAACCCACCAATGTGAGGGAGAAACTCCTCGGCCAGGATCTCCGTCAGGACACCCGTCTTTGGCATCTTCGTGATCTGTAGCGTCGAGGAGGTGAGTGCCTCGCGAATAGAGGATCCGCTGCCGATGTGCTTACTGAGGAACTCGACAGCCGCCTCCTGCGTACGGATCTCCTTAGCATCGTGAATACACTCCTGAAAGATCATGTCGTAGCTGCTACTCGCTGAGCCCATGATCAGTTCGATGATCTCCTTGTCCGACTGGAAGCCGAGAGCACGAAACATCACGAAGAGGGGGATCTCCGTCTTGATGCGGGGAAGCGAAACACGGATGTGCTCAGGGGCGGCGGGGTTCTTCACGTTGTGTAGAATCACCACCGCAATCGACTTGGGAGCACCCTCGTTGTCCAGACCGATCGACTTGCACTCGATCTTCTCGGCCTCCTTGTTGCGATTCTTGGAGTTACGAAACACGAACATCCGATTCTCGGCCATCCGCTCCTGGCTGATGATGATTCGCTCACCGCCCTGAATGATGAAGTAGCCACCAGGATCCGTAGAACACTCACCCAGGTCACGCGGCATCTTCTCAGGCGTCTCACATAGCATACAGAACTTGGACCCCACCATCACAGGGATCTTACCGACGTGGATCCGCTGGAGAGCCCGCGTACGAGTCTCCTTCTCGCCCGTTGCCGGATCGAACAGCGTAGTGGAGATGTGGAGATCGACGTAGACGGGGGCGGCATACGTAATATTGCGTAGACGAGCATCATTGGGATACATCGGAGTTACAGCACCATTGTTCTCGAAGATGGTCGGCTTGCGGATATTGACGTTACGAAACTCGATGGTCACCTCCACCTCACGGGGTGGAGCCACTGGACCGCTAGGTACAACGGCCTCCTCCACAGGGTCGATACTGACGCGGATAGCCGTACCGGCAGTACCTGCGGCAGCACGCGTGGTGCCCGTTAGCGTCAAATCGGGACTACCAAGGATCTTGATAGGACAGGAGCGTAGGATCGTCTCTGAGACCTCCTTCTCCATAAACTGGTTGAAGGATGCGATCTGATGATAGATGATCTGCCTGTTGTTGTGCTGGGCGAAATATCGTTCAAGAAGATCGTGGTACATTTTGTTGAATCTGGGCTCAGTCACCTCAGTCTGTCAAGTTTAGGTCATTTTACTGGCAAAAGCTCACCCCGACATTTTTGTAGCGTAGAGTTAGATAGGCTTAAATGGCCGACGATATCAAGCGGGTTGTCTATGATGTACCAGTCACACCGGTTCGGAATACTCGTAGACGGACCCGGCAGGGACCCGTCTCGAAGCCGAAGCCCGTAGCTGTACCTGTGATCCCTGTAGCTCAGGCAGCGGGGGCCGCACCTCTTCCCATGCTATCTACTACACACGCTGTAGGCGGCAAGAAGCGTGATCCACTACCAGTTATTGTCGCGGCAGGGCCGACCAAGAAGCCGATCGTAAAGGTCCCGCTCCCTTACAATAACTCGCCCGAGGCAGCGGTAGCTACACCCATCAAACCAAAGACAGCACCGCCAGCTGTAAAGATCATACACAAACCCGTACAGACACGCCGCGTTGAGCCCGTTAATAAGGTGAGGATCAATCCGGAGAAACGTAAGAACACCACATTGAAACGGAATTTCAATGAGAAGAGGATTGTGGTAAAGATCGAGAGTGCCTCCAAGGTCCGCAAGACACGTGATGCTATCCGCCGCAAGGTGGCTAACATGAAGATTGAGGAGGTCTCTGAGAAACTCCGTGCTCGTGGTCTGGCACGACCGAACGCCAAGGTCCCAGAGGAGATGCAGCGGAATATGCTGGTAGACGTAATGATGTTCCCAGTACACGTCTGAACTCACGTCCTGTATCAAGGATAGACTGCGGATGTAAAAAGTTAAGGGTCCTTAGAACACTTAACTTCTCTACATGGTCTTCTTATATAGAGCCACTACCTTCACCGTAATTCAAGCAATCTACAAGATCTCTGAATCATGGTATATTCTAGACTATATTGGGCGTATCTATCGTTTTGAGGATGTTACGGACGACGGTCTGGTATTCAATCCGCTCAAGGGATGGGCTCAAGCCTTCTTTTTGGATGAGGATCTGGAGACTATACGTGAAGCAGCAATGGTACTATCATCTGAAAAAGAGACTTTTCAAGCAGAGGCGTGGTTGTAGCTGTGACTCAGATTAGCGGCGGCGAGCGCCGCGGCGGCCGCGGGCACGGCGAGCGTCGGCAAGGAGCTGCGTGTTGTCGACGATCGTGGGTAGTGCCGTGCCGACGATGGGGCTCCACTTCTCGTTCGACAATGACGTAGCAATCTGATAGAGAAACGGTCGCTGATTCATCAGATCGAGCAATCGCTGTGCTCTCTCGACTAAGGCAGTTGACTCGTCAACAGATACGATCTTATACCCCTCGTAGTCAGGGTCAGCAAATGTCCTTGCCTGGTTCATCACGGTCTCTCTGAACTGGCGTTGATGCTGCGTGATGAGTGGATCTCTGATCAGAAAGTCAAAGACCTCGCCAATATTCTTGGCTTTGGTCTGCGGGTCGTTCGGTGCCACCGCACGTTCAACAAGGGGCTTGAGCCGAGCTGCCGCCAGGCTGAGCTCGAACTCCTTCACAGCGTCGCGTCTGAGTGGAGTTCCCTGTCGATCCGTAGGTGGTAGAAGGCTGTTCAGCCCCACGCGGGCGAAGTAGTTGTCGCTGATGTAGGGGCGGATCACATAGTTGATCACGTCGCGTGGAAGGTAGTCGAAGAGGGACATTTTGCTTTCTTTGAGCAGAGTCTCTATGACGTGTACATGTAACGTGATTACTGCTTTACATCACGCCGTGGTTTCAATTTTTCCAGATGGAAAAACTGGGCGAGTTTGTCTCGTCTCAGTCTCCCGTGTAGATCGAGCCGCGGACGCGTGTGCAGTCGCGCCAGAGCCCGTTGTCATGTCCACAGTCCCAGCAGTAGGTGATCTGGCGGGCCCAGTCGCGAACCTCGCAGGATTCGCAGCAGATCCAGCTGTACTGGCTACTAGCAAGGCACTGCTGGACAAGCTCCTTGGCCTTAGCCTTTGCCGCAGTCTGTCCCTCAGACGTGGCGGCGTAGGCCCGCTCGGCCTTCAGCTGGGCCCGTGCTGCAGCACGCTCGGCCTTGCGGCGAGCCGGCAGGGCGGCCGCTGCGTCCTTGAGCATCTGTAGATCGCGGCCGGCGGGCACGACCCACGTCTGACTTGCCGCAGCCCAACGGCCGCCGGCGGCCTTGATCACCTCCTTCAGATCGAAGGTGTCGCGGCCATTGATGGACGTCGTTCCGTCAGCGTTGTTCACGATGTTGAGCGACATTCTTTGTGTCAAGCTGGCTCTCTGGTTCGTACCCTATAATAAAAAGGTAATGTGAATTCAATTTTTCTCAATTGTAGAGATCGTCTGTCGTCGTACAGGCGGCAGCTTTACAAAGACCGCCTGAACCTGGAGCATATTACGAAAGCGATCGGTAACCTCTTTACGGACGGCAACACGCTTCTCCTCATCCATACACTGGCGACATTCGGCGGTCTCCAACCATTTCAATCGGGAGAGTAGAATATCGTAATTGTCGCTCGTAAGTGTAATCTGTTGAGTCTTATGATACATGGTTATAGTACAAGTTTTGTTAGAAGACGATGGTACGCTACTAGGCCAGAGAGACATTTGACCCTTGTAGACTATTACAACCGACCTCAATTTTTCTTCTGCCATATCAGAGCCATGGAGGCCTACGTCATAAATCTGAAATCCAGTCCGGAGCGATGGGTCGCAATTAAGCGACGTTTTGCCAATTCCGACGTCAAACTGACTCGTATAGATGCGGTGAAATCTCCATACAACGGGGCCCACGGGTGTTTTCGCTCCTTTATAAAGGCTCTAAAACTGGCTAAGCGAAACCACCTGCCAAACATCCTGATACTAGAAGACGACTGTCTTCCAGTAAATGGATGGCAGTCCAAATGGCGTAGAATCAAGACGTGGCTAGATGCGAATCCCGAGAAGTGGGATCTCTATTCGGGTGGTGCTCATCAGATACACTTTGCCCGTGAGATCGGCCGTGAAGACGGTATAACCTACTATGATCCCCTCTGGTCGGTGGCCGCTCATTGGCTCTACATACCCGAACGCTCATACGATACTTTGCTGCGATACTACGAAATAGCCAGTTCCGGTACAGCTCTTCTACCAGATATGGGCATAGACGTTCATAACAATCTGTTCAAGACAGTGATTAGCGACCCTTTTGTGGCTTATCAGAAATCGGGGCACAGTGACATTAACAAGACCTATCGTAACACAACTAAACTCTTCAAGAATGCCGAGCGGGGTTTGCGATCCACGCGTAAACGCAAGACTTAAACCAGAGACGCATAGTCTCTATAGAGATGAGTGTTCAGATGGAATCGATGTTTAAACAATACTTGGCTTGGTATCACCGAGAACGAGCCAAATATGGAACGAACACAGCAGTATTGATGCAAGTGGGGAAATTCTTTGAGATCTATGATCGTCTGAATCTCACCACAAATGAGACCCAGACAAATATTCGTGAAATTGCGGATCTCTGTTCTCTGAATCTCTCAGAGGCTAGAGATCCACAGGATGACAACCTGCTCAAATTGTGCGGAGGGTTTCCAGAGCAGAGCCTCCCTAAATTCGAGTCCCAATTGGTGGAGGCCGGTTACACTGTGGTTGTTGTAATTCAAGTCAAAAACGGGGCATCGAAAGTAGAGGAGCGGATCATAGATCATATCAGTAGTCCAGGGATCTTTGATGATAGGTATAATTCTGTCAGCCGGATCCAGTCCAGCCACGACGCCTGTCTCATCGGTCTTCTCTTGGAGCCGAATGATAAGACCAGTCTCTGTGTGGGGATTGCTGCGGTAGAGTCACAGACGGGGCAGACCTGGAGCACAGAGCTGGTGATGCCCTTCCTACAGGGGCTTCCCAACATAGACGCAATTGAACCTTTTTTTATGGTTCATCCACCGTCAGAGGTGGTTGTCTGGTGGCAGGGACCAGATACACCTACGTCTACACAGCTCCGCACCTGGTTCCGTCTGCCCAAGCAGACGGTGCTGCACATTCGCACGGGGCAGCCGGCGATGCGACCTGATGCGGATTCAATGCGGCGGGCCTATTCAATGCAGACGGCACTCCAGCCACACGTAGTACTGGGTCTTGAACGGCATCCTCAGGCCTATCGCTGTCTGGCTCTCACTCTGGAATTCATCCGTGAACATCTCCCTTCACAATTACGATCTCTTCGGATGAACCAACATTGGATCCCTGAAAATAGAGTCCGTCTGGGTAACGCTGCACTGGAGCAGCTCAATATAATTAGCGGAAATAGTGAGTGTCTACTTCACTGGTTCCGTAAGACCTTCACTGCCTGTGGTGCCAGGGCCCTTCGTGAACGACTGGTCACTCCAATTTCGGATATTGGTGAATTGCGGGCTCGTTTCGCTCGGATCGATCAGCTCCGCAGCACCGTGGTACCTCTAGAGAAACAGTTGCGGGCTGTCTACGATCTCTCACGACTTCATCGCAAACTCAGTCTAGGCACACTCTCCTTGATTGATGTACAGCATCTTCTCTCTAGTTATACAGCCATCTCAGAACTTCTACAGAATCTCAGATACACCCTCTGTACAGCCCCAAATTTCGAAAAAATTCAGAAGTGGATAGATGATCGGACCGAGCCCTGGGACCTGGAACGGATGAAATTGTCCGCAATTGAGGAAATTCTCCGTTTTCACCCCTGGAAGCGTAATTTGTACACCAAATTGGATAATTTAGAAGATGCGTGGTCCGCTTGTATTACTGAGGCAAAGCAGTTTGCGGCCTCGTTCAATGAGCCTGTTCAGGTAATTCAGGGAGAGAATTATCCGATTGAATTTACAATTACAAAGAAGCGTTTCGAAAAGATCCAGACCATCGGCATGAGATTCCATCCGTTCTCCTCTAAGGCTACAGCCGGTCTCTTTGAATCCCCCAAGTCGGTAGAATTACAGAAACGGGTCCTAGAGATCAAACGGGAATGGGATATAGAACACGAGAGGATCTGGTTCAACAGTCTGACCAACTGGTCAGAGGCCGCTAACGAGTTATTGGATGGACGACCTATTGCCGAGGTTATTACTGCTTGGATCGCCAACCTTGATGTTGAATTTGCTCTGGCCCGATGTGCAAGCGAGTACAATCTGGTCACCCCTGAATTTCTGGAAGAGGCACCGGCCTCCTGTGAAATTAGCGGTCTTAGACATCTGATAATTGAACGGATCAGTAACAGTACGTATGTCAAACACGATGTAAGTCTCGGCCCGCCTGCGGCTGAGGCCGACGCACCAGGTGCGGCTACAAACGGTCTCCTGATCTACGGCACGAATGCTAGTGGCAAGTCCTCACTAATGAAAGCGGTTGGTATTGCTGTCCTGTCAGCCCAATGCGGTATCCCTGTTGCCGCCTCCGCTCTTAAATTATCTCCCTACACTGCGATCTTTACAAGGATCCTCAGCAATGATAACCTCTGGGCCAGTCTCTCATCCTTTGCTGTAGAGATGACTGAATTTCGAGGGATTCTGAAATACGCTGACTCACGATCTCTAATTCTGGGCGACGAGCTCTGTTCTGGTACGGAGACTCGCTCAGCGACTGCGATCTTTTCGGCGGGTATACAGGTCCTGACCCGCCGCGGTGCACAATTTCTCTTTGCGACCCACCTCCATGAAATTACAGACTTGCCTGAAATTCGCTCTTTGGCGGGTGTAAAATTCGCCCATCTAGGTGTGAGCTATAATTCAGCTAAACGCGTCATCGAATATCGCAGGACACTGGAAGCGGGTCCTGGTGAAGCGATGTACGGACTCGAGGTCTGTTACGGCCTGGATATGGATGCCGAATTTCTCGAATTGGCGAACCGAAATCGTGAAAAGACGAGTCGGTATAATTCGGCCGTAAAAATCACGAAATGCCAGATATGTGAATCCACGCACGATCTGGAGACGCATCATATCAAGTACCAGTCAGCGGCTCAGAACGGCTTTGTGGATGGGGGTCAGGGAACACATCATGCCTCCAATCTGACGGTATTGTGTAGTTACTGTCATGACCGACACCACGCTGGCCAGTTACGTATATATGGATGGGTTGATACCAGCACAGGACCGGTTCTGAAATGGAGCGTAGTTACTGCTACAGCCACAGCTGCCCCACCAATAAAAGAGGAAGCGACAGAGGAAGTGAAAAACATTCTGCGTCGTATGCTGGCAGCTAAAAAACTGGAGAAGGAGATTATAGCTGAGGTGAATAAGATCACCGGAACCACAATTACAGTGGGTATACTTCGCAAGTGGAAGCGTGAACTCTGATTATATTATGGGTGTTATTAGGTTAATGTATTATATACATAATAACCTGATATATCTTGATGGTCATACGGCTTTATACAGCAGAATCACCCTTGTCACCCTGATCACCCTTAGGACCACGCTCGCCGGCCTCGCCGCGCTCACCCTGGGGTCCACGCTCACCACGCTCACCCTGAGGTCCACGCTCGCCACGAGGACCAGGAGGCCCGGGTACCGCCGCTGCTGCAGGCCGACTTGCTGAGTTGGCCAGCTCACGCTCTAACGTAGAGACACGACGCTCTAGTACAGTATTGAGTGCGATAACACGATTGATCTCATTACGAAGGGGATTGTTGTTCTGTGAGTTCACACCACGACCGAAGAGTACTGAAGACATTTCTAAGCGATCCGGACAAAAGGGTTAGCGGTTCCAAACGCGGCCCCGGCAATAGCTGAAATAGGCCTAAACTTGAAGCCAACAGATACAAGTAGAAGGACTAGTAAGAATGATCATCCCCGTTCGATGTGTATCATGTGGAAAGCTCTTGTCTGATAAGTGGGAGTTCTACAAGCGTCGGCTTCGTGAGCTTCGTGGGGACGCCTTTGGTAAGCGGACCTATTTCAGCGGCGGAGAGGTACCCGAGACTGCCGAGAAGCAGATCTTTGACGAGCTCCATCTCACCCGATACTGCTGCCGAAAAGTCCTGTTAACTCACGTGGACCTGATTGAGAAAATCTAATGGGGACACAGAGAGACATGAATCTGTTGATACCCGTCTTGGCAGTCGTCCTATTTTTGACCTCTGTGGCATTCGCCACGGCGGCGTCGATGGCCCCGCTTGTATTGCTTGTATCATCTACTGTACTCCTCATATATGCCTACTATATGAATCGGTCTCAGTTCAAGGACGACTACAAGAACTCGACCTGGCAGAATGGTCTCCGGCCTATGGGTCCGTTCGTGATGGTCGGCTTGGTTCTTATATTGGGATACGGTGCATTCGCACTGACGTCAACATCGACGGGCATTATGTTGGGCGGTCGCCGTGGTCGCAATTGAGCAGCTGGCATAGCATCTATTTGTTGAACAATCCTATTCTTCAACGAATGATTTTGCTACATTTATGTAGAGAATGCCCTCGAAGACACGGACCAATAAGAAGTCTCCTAATCGCAAGTCTCGCAAGGCCCCAGTGAAGCGGGCTCCAGCGAAGCGCGTTAACGGTCGCTCGACTCGTAAGGCGATGAGCGTTGCCGACATCCGCCAGAAGTTTAAGGCGATGGACTCCTCTATGCGCGATTTCATCAAGCGGAACAACCTGAACAACCCCCGTGAGCTGGGCAAGCAGGTGTCCCGGCACTGGGCTGGGCTCTTCAATAAGCATCTTTCCGGTAATGCTGCGGTCGAGCTGGGCAACCACTACTTGAACCTTCACGGCAAGCGTAAGGCAAAGCGTGGTGGTAGCATGGAGGGGGCACCGCTCGACTATGTGATGCGTCCTGGTATGCCCGCAGTTGCGACATATGCTACATTCCCCACTGAGGTTGGAGCAGATCCCAAGGCAACCCAAGATCTTGATGTCTACTATAACTCGGCCCTCGGTCGCAGCTGTGGGTCCGAGGACACGAGTGCCCACGTGAGCCCCGATATGGGGTCTAATCTTGTACCCGCCAAGGGTGGTGCTCGCCGCCGCCGCACTGTACGCAAGCGGGGTGGTGACTTCCTAACCGCTATGAGCGTACGCGATTTTGCCAGCTCTAACCCGGCCGGCTACTTACAGCAGGCAAGTGAGGCCTGGATGGGTCAGGGGCCGTACAAGACGAACTCTGCCGATCCCTCCAGTGGCACCGTATCATTGGCCGCATCAGGGTTCTCACCGGTTGACCCTAATATGATCAGTACTGTCACTAAAGATATCACACAGCTTGCTAACCCGAGCCCCTAT
>Ga0164296_1003602_pt1 | contig 14523 bp, 10 predicted proteins | sample GEODES057metaG_FD_113533 | JGI IMG/M metagenome (GOLD analysis project Ga0164296, IMG submission 113533) | Dystrophic lake water microbial communities from Trout Bog Lake, Wisconsin, USA - GEODES057 metaG | ecosystem: Environmental > Aquatic > Freshwater > Lake | place: USA: Trout Bog Lake... | reverse complement strand
CGTTGTGCAGTATCAATAAAACTTTCACGTGCATTTAGATCTGTTCTAAAAGACAAACTTTGCCCTAAAAAGGCAATCATATCTATTAGAGCTATGTATTCACTGCTTTCGATGAAATCATTAAATGTTTCTGGGTAATACGTTTTGATGTAGTTAATCATCGTATTACGCAAAGTTTCAAAATCGTAACTGGTAAAATCTGCGTTCGTGAATGTTTGATAAATCTTAGTCCAGTCTTGCTGAACTAAAAGATTTGTTTGACGAGTCGTTTGTGCCATATTTTTTACCTATATCGTATATTTATTTAGATAATAATATGTACAGTTAATTGGTGGTTAGTGTTTGACTGTTACGATCAAAGTTTAACTCAAGTGTACTAACTTGACCGCTAGGCACAAAAGTTAAATTTAATTGAATTAAAAACCCATTTTCTTGTTCGGTAACTACTGCTTGTGTAACTTGTAGTCTAGGATCATAAGATATAATTCTAGTTATATCTTGTGAAATTGCTTGTCTAGTGGGTTCATCCAGTGGTTCGAAAATTAAATCCCAGATTACAGTGCCAAAATTGGGTTGCATTAACTTTTGACCGCGACGGATGGATAGGTAATTTATCAGATCCTGTTGAGCCAGGGCAAAATCTGTTAATGTATAATTTTTTGCACTTTGAGCAGTGCTAAATCCAATGTATGTAGCCATACTGTATTTATTGACTTAAAACAGTGACTGTGTAACGTCCGAGATTATAATAGTTAGCAGCATTGCCCATGTTATGAAATCTCCAGGCCCATGCACCAGTCCCATTGGGAGTTGCATTAGTAGGAGTTGAGCCCACACCCAATACCCACGCAACATACATCATACCGGCAATTACATCAGTGGGGTCACTGTCAGTGATGGCATTTGATTGATACAATGCATAATACGTATCATGTAAAATTTGATAAGCCAATGCATCTTGAAATCCCGGAGTCGATAAAAAATCTTTAAGACTACCGATTTTTGTATTGTAAGTTGAATAGGAACTTGTATTCTTTCTAACAGTTATTGGTTGCCAATTAAAATTTCGATTAACTGCATCGGCACCGTATATTTTAGCTGACCCCGGTACCAAAAATCCATAATTTTCCAACGTTTGCGCACCAACTTGATAACTGCCAATTAAAAATTTACTGCTGATTTTTGTATAGTCCCACCCGCTGGCATTATAACCAATTTGCGCAGCTAAACATCGTAGATTTATTGTACTAAATCTATCAATGGCCAGGGTTTGATTGGGTGCCGTAGGAGCAGTAGTTAGTCCAAGTCGACCTTTAGGCAAAGTACCACTTAGTGATACTGTGGCTGCTTGTGTTATTCCTAAACTGGTTGCTGCCATTATTTTGTCCTTATGGGGTTACTGTAAGATTATACACTTGAACATCTGGCAAAATTGCCCAAGATACGTTAAACGACAACGAACCAGGCACTGTTTCTATTAAATTACTAAAAGTATACGTGCCGTCTGCGCCAAAAGTGCCACTAGCAGAAGCCGATCCAGACACTGTAAATGTCGATCCAGCTAAGCCAGTAATTGTTACGCTAAACGGCTCGCCAACTGCCACAGTTGAAGGGCCCACAATAGTATGTGCTTGTGCATGGGCAGTAGATAACTGGGTAGAGTCTGTTACTGTAGTTGTAGTTGTTGTAGTAGATGTTGATGTACCGGCTGACGTCGCAGTTATTGTAACTGGTTGATTACCACCCGGGGTTGCACAGGCAATGTTATATCCACCATTACCACCATAGGCTACAAGAAATTGCGGACCAATCCAATAATTTCCTGGTGTTAGTGCCTGTGTTGGATCTGTTGTATTATTTGAAAAACTATAGCTAAATGTTGGCGATCCTGCCGTTACATTGAGATTTATCTGTGCATCTACTATTCCATTTAATGGATTACTTCCTGGTGCATAATTAAAGTCAGCAAACAAAGTAAAGCTAGTAGATGGCGTTTTGTTAAGTGTAAATGTCCATGTATACAATGTCCCTGCAGTGCCATTGTATGTAGTCAAGGCCGATGTGTAAGTAGTTGGATAAGACACAGATGAGTTTGCAGCGGCTTGTGCACTTGTAGCATCAGTGGTGTTTGATGTAGTATAAGTAAATGCCGGTGAATCTTGTACTCCAGATAAATTCTGTCCGCCATTTGCACCTGAGGCAGAGAAATTAACAACCGCATATCCAAATGGATTATGTAACCAAATAGATCCAGGTCCGCTTATGCCAATGCCGACTGTATCTGATGTGAGTGTATATGTTGCTGTCTGCGCTCCGGCATCAAAATTAAGTGCAGACCCCGTTATATTTTTCACACCGCTGCCGTCTGCAGGTTGATATAATATATCAAACAATATAGTAAACGGAGCAACTGCAGATTTATTCAAAGTCCAGGTCCAACTTGGTAATGGGTCAACCCCATAAACACCTGTAGACTTTGTAATAGCAATGGTATAGGATGATGGATACGTTGGGTCAACAACTGTGGCAGACAGTGGAGTAGTAGCAGATACTAGTGTATAATAGTAGCTTGATGCAAAATCAATATTGCAAGCAAGTGAGGTACCTTCGTTGCCACTTATGACACCAATTGTTCCTTGTGCAGATGAAGTGGGCATTATATACACTTTACCAGGTTTGGTATATCCACTTACATCCATTTGGTATTCCATTACATTCCCATTTTGTTTAGCTGATACAGACAGATTAAATTGGCCACCTTGGAATGAACCAGACCCGTCAGCATACTCAATTATTTGGACAAAAGGTCCAAACACAGAATCTGTATCAACATAGGTATCAAGGTCAATATAATACTTTCCGCCTGATTTATTACCAATGGTACCAGTATTGCCTTCTAGTGTCACGCCAGTAACGTTCTTTGCGGTGGTACCTGGTGTTGTTGCAGTACCTGCAGAACTATTAGTAGTAGTAACTGTGTTAGTAGTTGTAGTTGAACTATTTTGCCCGTTGGGCGCTGCAGAAGAATATAATGTAACTGCAATAGTAGGCAATGAGTTACCTATACTATCTGCGGCAGCTCGTCCAGTGAATCCAGCAAACATAATATTGTTTACAGTAGGATTGCCATCCGCAAACCATAATGTTGTAGGAATAGTAAATGAAGCTGCACCTGTTGAGTCAAATGTAACCGGATCAGCTACTCTGCGGCCTCCATCATAGGCACTAGTGTATGTGCTCAAATTGGTGTATTGCCATCCCTCAGCTACATAGAATGTACTGCCAGCATATGACGGATTGTTTGTGGTTATTGTTATAGTAAGGGCAACTGAGGATTGGTGCTCCACTGTCCAATTCAGTGAATTATCTAGAGATTCGTTAACATTGTATATACTATAAGAATTTGATCCATTGTTGACCAAAGTGCCCGAGCTTGCAGCAACACTGATTGAGACTGCCGGTCCTTTGGCAACCGAAGTTCCTGTTGATGTGGAGGTATATACTATATTAGTAGTTGTAAATGTAGCGGTACTTAATACCCCATTATTGGGTTGAGCTTGACCGATTGTTTCGCCATCGGGGCCAATTAAACTGTAAGTGTTTTTAACGGTATTTAACTCAACATGACCGTATGTATTATCTGTTTTAATATTAACAAACAATAAATTACCAACTTGTAATTCTTGGTTGGGATATGCCAATGTCTCAGAATGTGTCCCTGGGGATATATAACCGCCAGGTATAGTCAAATCAACATATTCCCAGTTAATAATCAATCCGTTGCTGGTATTATTTGAAGATGTTGCTAATGGTGCTAAGTTATTTGATACTGAGTCAGTAGTGCCTAATATCGAAGGAGGAGTATTAAATTGTTTTCCAAATGCGTATGCAAATGTCATCACTGGTGCATCTGATGGAATGTTAGTTAATTTATTTTGTGCGTCGTAACAAGCACTTGGCTGGAAAGTGCTTGCAGCTGGCCAATCGCCGGCAAATAAGTCATAATATAATCCAATTCCGCTTGGTGTAGTAGCATATATTTCTGCGCCAACTTGGTAGGCTTGCCCGGCCCCCACTGTTGTAGTGAGTTGTGATATGTCTGCACCAGTGTTTGAATCTCCAAAATTAAGAGTCCATGCACCATTGAAACTTTTGCTCTTAACATATTGTCCGGCATTATTTGCAGGTATTGTTACTGTTGTTGTGGTAGTAACTGGAGTTCCTGTAGATACTGTGCCGGTAGTTACTGCTTGTTTAGAGGCACTGCTAGATCCTGAACCAGTACCAGCCACAACAGTAACAACTGCAGCAGCACCAGCAAGACTAGTTACTGCTATAATTGTGTTAGTAGAATCGTATGTTGTTATTTGTCCAGTATTTTGATCAGTGATGCTGTATCCGCCATTTTGTAGTGCAGTATATGTAACAGGTTGCCCACCAGGAGTGGTAACTTGGTATTGATTGCCACTGCTAAGTGTTTTTGTGGTACCATCATTTAATTTAACAGTGATTGTAGTACCATCAGACGCCACTGAGCTAACTTGTGTACCTAGAGGTGCCGACGGGGTTCCAGTTGAAGATGATCCTACTGGTCTTGGCCATGGCTCGTGTGCAGGTACAACCGTGCATATAGAATCAATTGATGGACCAATTGCCCAATTGGTTCCGTTAAACGCAGTATCAGGTTTGAGTTTAGGAATATGTGTGGGGAACGGTGTTGGTGTTGATGGCTTACCACCATTAAGTGCAATGGTAGCACCATCTATTGCGACTCCTCCAATGGCACTCATTGATAATGCAGCACCACTTGTTATATTGGTCCACCCAATAGCTTCAACAGATACACTTGCGCCCGCTGAAAATATAGATTTGCCAGCTGATAACATATTAATATCAATACCAGTTTCAACACTGAGTCCACCGGGAGTGTACATATTAATGCCACCAAGCCCGGCTTGCATATTAATTGCACTTTCGCTGTGCATGTTAATGGGGCCTTTAGATCTTACATTAAATCCGCCAATGCCATACATGCTGATTCCGCCATCTGCCCCAAGTTCAATCCATTGGTACCCACTGGCAGTTGCAATGTACAGGATATTTTCTTGGTCATTCATTAAAATTTGATGACCGTTTGTTGTGCGCAAACGTATGCCTTGGTCAGTGCCGTCAGCGGTGCCATCATCCATAACAAATTGATGTCCACCTGTTCTTGCATACACAACTTCGGGATTATTTGAATTTTGATCTCCGGCGGTGGTTTTTCTTCCTGGGGTACTGATACCATAAACGTTACTAGGTGATTCTCGTAAACTACTAGAACTCGTTGCTCCACGAATAGGGTCGCTGTCTAGTCCTTGTACAATTAATCTAGATGCTTGATATTCATGTGGGTAGCGAGGTGTAGTGGTCAGCGCAGTAGATGCTAAGGCGCCACTTTCACTTACATCGTATTCTACCACTGGTAATACACTACTGGCATTAATACTAGACAATAACGCATCGCTGGGATTTTTTAAATCGGTAGCACCGCCAACATTGTGACTTATACCCGGCACCATGTGATGACTGGGAGTGTCATAAATGCAGGCAAACCAATATCCGTCACGCCCTTGATCGCCACCAGTAAACACCACTAAAACACTATTACCAATGTCCGGCGGCACAAACCACATACCATAACTTTGCCCCGATGTTGCCGGGCTGTCTGGTAATTGCCCAGTATTCGTTCCTGCAGTTGTTCCATAAAAAGGGCTAGCATAGGCTACACGTAAAGGTTTACCACTGGCATCTGCAAAATCAGGAATCACTACCCATAATTCGCCAGATCGGCTTTCTGCCACATGTCCGGTTACTACTCCAACATACGGACCTGGATCAATGGTTAAGCCAGTTTTTTTACTGTCTGGTGTGCCGCCTTCGCCGGCGCCTTGTTTTCTTGTTTGACTGGTTGCCATTATTGTTTGATCCTGTATGTGTCTTTGCCGCCATTAACTGCGGCAATTGATTGTTGATTTGAATATGAAGATTGAACTGCTGACGTAGTATTTGTTTGTCCTAGCCGTTGCACTGGTGCCCCAAATGATTTTAAAATATCTGTTTGCATGTAACGAACCAAAGTTAAGGTTTGTTCAAATTTACCATTGGCAAAGGAATTTTTAATAGTTACTACTTTATACTGCCCACTGAACAGTGATGTATATGTGTTAGTGCCATCCATTTGCGGATACATTAATCCCGTATCATTATAAGCACCATCATCGATATCGATGGGAGTGTTTACAGTGACTGTTACTACCAGCTCACCTGTGTCAAATCTCAAGTGTCCATATTTTTTTACAAATGCTGCTTGGCTTACGCTATCCCAATTTGTATAATCATTAAATGCACCGGGATCAATTGAATAGTACCAATCATCCTGTCTGATTAGCGTTGGGTCACCAACAATAGTAAGATCCAGATTAACCATGTCTCCGCCTGACAAATTAGAGTACACTGATTTAATAACATCTGCAACAACTATAGAGTCAATATGACTTTCTTTATTGCCACCTGCAGTTAGATTTTTATTAACTTTTTGTGCTCGATAACGATACGGAGTAAGGTTTGGTGCACTAATAACAATTGCAGGATTAATTGCAATCACTGGGGTATTATTTTGAGTTATATCAGTGCCAGTGTCGCCGCTGACATTAGTTGATGCCACTGCTGACTGATAGGCCATAATGGTAGTGTAGTATGTTGTGTCAAAACTCAACTTGAAATCAATTATGTCTATGTTCTGACCTGTGTACAAATAATTGTAATTTTTAATTGTGTAAGGGCCACTGTCAGCAAGACTTGTATTAGTTGACGGATGTTTGCCGTCCCAGCTGGGGTATTGATGTATATTATATGTAGTAAGTTTACATCTATGTTGTCTTAGTGGGTCAAATGCATTATCGTAAACGTCTTGGCCATTTGCACCTTGAAATTCAACTTTGGTCGTTGTTCTGTACAAAGATAATATAGAAGTTCCATCGCCATTGGCACTGGTAGAATTAGATGCAGTATTGATGTTTATGTTTTGACTTTTAGTAAAGTAACTTGAATGTGCTAGTATGTTGTCAATTATATCTATAATTGCTGTTTTAGCTGCAAATTTAAATGTTTGTTTTGCAGTATTAATTAGTCCTGAACTGGGATCTGCGTTAGTTAAAGTAGTTTGTTTGGGATCTACGATTGTGCTATTTGCAATGTCATGATCAATATTAAATGCATACTGATCAGCAAAGTAAGCTGCAGTGGGCACTTCGGCTAGATAAAATGCGTTTAGTTGTGTCACAAATCCATTGGCTCCATTAAAAAATTCATCAACAGTACCAGCAGTGACAGTAATTTGTACTGGGATTGTTGCGTATTCAGTATCGTGTGCACTGTTACCAAGGGCAACATAGTCAATTTTATAAGTTGCCCCACCTTTGTCAACTTCAACACCAACGTTGGTTATTTTAATAGGAAATCTTTTTCTATATACTGCAACTTGCGAGTCCGGAACTGGATTTCCATTATCGTCCCATCCCTTAAAATCGCACTGTAGCATTAATGGTTGTTCAGTATAGTTTTCATATTTGCCCGAATTAGGATTGTATGACATTGCCACTAACTGATCAATAAAAGTAACTCCGTAGGGTTCTACAACTGTAATTGATCCATCAATTAAATTACTACTGCGAGTTACATCGTTTAGTGCAACTGTAGTTTCAAAATCAACTGTTTGAATGTTGTAATTCAGTGGCAACGATCCTGAAAATCTACGATTGGGATATAATCCACTGTCTTCGGCAATTACCCAGGATGATGATCCAGGTTGCCAGCTCATTGCCGATATAATATCATCTTGTCCCATTAATGCATTATAATCAGTAACATCCAGCCACCACAGACTCCAGCAGTACGACCAAGATGCAAATTGATGCATAGGATTAGACACTATACCAGTTTGTGCTATTTGTTTTGGCATTTAGAATCCCAATGCTGATTGAAGCGTTGCTTTTGTGGGCACGTAGATAATTGTACCTGTACTGAAATTTAATAAAGGATCTATTAAAACATCTGGATTACGTACTGCAAATACCCACCACAAATTACTGTCAGCATACATGTCGTGGGCCAATAAGTCAGGTCTTAAATTATATGCTGGGTCAATTTGATACACAGCATCAGTAGTAGCTGCTGGTATTGTTTTAGATACCCATAAATCTAAAAATTGTCCCCATAATGGAGTACCATAATATGGGCTAGTTATTGCGTAAGTTGCTGACATTATAGGAATCCACCATTTCCACGATTAAACGATTTACTTATATTTTGCGCACCTTGTGTGGCACCAAATGCACTTGCTGGTACAGCTGCTCCAACAGGATTAATTAGTGCGCCGGCCGAAAAATCGCTGAGACTAAATCCTTGACTTTGACTCATGCGACTGTATACTGGTTGCAGGCTTAATGTAATCTGACTAGTGGTCGGCAAACGTGTGCTGTTTAACCGATAGTTTGCACTTTGTGGATTATAATTAGTTGAAGTAATACTAGGCTCGGGAATATCCATATAGTCAACATCCTGTGGCATAGTATGGCTAAAGCTAGTTACCAAACAAGGTACGTTAGGCAAGTAATACTGCCCGTAACCATTTAAGTAAACAAGTGGCGGAGGGTTACCGGCTAATTGATCTGCACCAAAAAACATTTTAGTCAGTGATCTAAAAAAGTAAATTGTTGCCAATAGGTATTGACCTTCATTTACGTTTTGTACAGTAAAATCACCAGTAATGCCAATTGACTGAACTTCTGAGTTGTCATAAAAATACTGTGTATAGTTATTATGTGTTAATTTTTGTGAGCTGTAATTTGCAGTATGTGTTATAGATAACTGTGGTGTATAAGGAAATACAACTCCAACACGTGTTGTACCAGGATTTGTGTTTAATCCAAATACGGTATTGATTGCACCAGCGATACTGTTAGTTGATTGCCCACCAGTTTCATTTATTAATGGGCTTAACAAGTAATTTGAGCTATCGTTGTAAAAATAATTACTATTTGGCGCTAAACTAATGCGAACACGCCAATCAGTACTGGCGTTTGGGAATGATAATATTGGTGCAGGCCCTGCAGGGGCATCACTGTAACCAAACATTTGTGCTACATTTTGACGGCTGCTGGCATTTGTTAAGCCTACTGCACCGTTAAAACTAGAGGTAATGGCCGAACCCAGTGTTTGGGTAGCACCGGGTAATAATGAATTTTGAAAACCTTGCGGTAACGCTGCCATGTGTGTTCCTCTTTATATACTATTTATTGCAATCATAAACTGCTAAGATAATGTTTTTGTTTTATAAAAGGTTGACAGGTAGTACTTAAATATGCTAGTATACAGCAACTTTAAGGATTTGCCGGTGAGACACAATTATTTAAACAACAAAGATATATTAAAAGAAATTCATAAAAGCAAAAATACCTATTGTAAGTTTACAGATATGAAATATGCTGATTATGATATGATTTTGCCTGATGTTAAAAAAATTAATAAAACAAATACATTACAAGCTCGCAAGAATCGTGCAGAACGTTTGGCTAAATTAGCCCACGAAGCAGCAACTGCAGATGGCACAAAACGTAAGTTAGACGAGTTTGAAATAAAACTCAAAGATGTTGCTGATACCGATGTGGTATTTCGAGTTATGACCTGGGATCATATTCCAATTGATGATGTAAAAAGCCGAAAAGCCGCAGTAAAAGCATTTGAAGACGAAGAAGGTGCTATTCCCCGTAGCGAATACGACGATGACGAGTTAGACATTGCCGGCAATACCAAATATGTTAAGTGTAATTTCCCTCCATTTCAACATTATAAAGTAGATAGTGAAGGTAACGCTGTTTGTGTGGGCAAAAGCCACTGGAAAGGTCCATTGGATACTGGAAATTTTAGTAGAGATCACGGACAAATGACTAACAAACTAGCTCACATGTTTATGAAACTGTGTGAACGGTATGCTACTCGTAGCAATTGGCGCGGGTACACTTACAATGACGAAATGCGTAGCCAAGCCCTGTTACAGTTAAGTCAAATTGGACTACAGTTTGATGAGTCCAAAAGCCAAAATCCATTTGCTTACTATACTGCAGCCATTACTAACTCATTTACTCGTGTGTTAAACATTGAAAAACGCAATCAAAATTTGCGTGATGATATTTTAGAAATGAACGGACTCAACCCCAGCTATACTCGTCAGGGTATGGGCAGTGGTGGCGGTCCCGTTTATGAAGAATAAAAGAAAAACTATTCCAATTTTATTCAATGGTGGAACATACGGCACCTTTGTTGAATGGTGTTTATTATACTTTTCTGGACAGCTAAATTTCTTGCCATTTAATAAAAGTGGAAATAGCCATAAATTTGTTGGCAATCATTTGCTGAATATGTCTGGGTGGAACAAATATCTAGAATCCAGTGAAGTATATGACTTAGTAAGATTTCATCCGAAAACAATTGAATCTGAATCACTTATAACCAATATAGACAAAATTTTATTATCAGTTGATCGTGCAATTTTGCTGTATGCTGGCCCGCAATCTTTATTATTAAATTTAAATAATAAATTTGAAAAAATTTGGAGTAACGGGTGGCTTGGACAAAACGAAAATATTTTTTTGCCCAATCTTAAAGGATGGGGAAAATCTAACTTAGATGGCATGGAAGTTTGGGAGATAAGAGAATTTCTTTCTTACTATATAATCCCACAACATTTATCAGAAACAGAGATTGATAAATTAGCTGCATACCAGCCAGCAAGTTTACTCAAAATTGAAATACAAGAATTGTTTGATAATTTTGAAACTGTTATTAAACAACTATTACAGTATTGCAATTTATCATTGGTTAGAGACGATTTTGATTCAATTTATAAAGAATGGGCAGCATTGCAAAAACATGCCGCAAAAGATAAAGTTGTTGATAATATCATAAAGTCAGTAATCGGCAATATCAGTTGTGAGTGGGAAGAATTAACCATAGTAGATGAGGCAATTATCCAAATGCGTCTTAGAGACTTGCATCAACTTGAATTAAAATGCTATAATCTTAATGTGTTTCCCACAAACACCAACGATTTACAAAAATTATTAATCAATGTCTAACCTATTTAAAAAAGCCGCACTATTCACTGATATACATTTTGGACTTAAATCAAACAGTACTCTACATAACGAGGACTGTTTGAGCTTTGTGAAATGGGCAACTGCTAAAGCAAAAGAAGAAGGTTGTGAAACTGCAATCTTTTTAGGTGATTGGCATAACAATCGTGCCAGTATCAATATCCTGACATTGGGGTATAGTCTACAGGCACTGGAGCATTTGAATGCTAATTTTGATCGTGTGTATTTTATTCCTGGCAATCATGATCTGTACTATCGTGACAAGAGAGATGTTCAGAGCGTGGAATGGGCTAAACATCTCCCCAATGTGCAAATTTGTAATGACTGGTTCAGCAGTGGTGATGTGGTTATTGCTCCTTGGCTCTGTGGCGATGACCACAAACGTATTCCTAAACTAAAGGGCCGGTATATGTTTGGGCACTTTGAACTGCCCGGATACTTGATGAACGCCATGGTGGCCATGCCCGAACACGGCGAAGTGCGTAGAGAACAGTTCAATCATTTTGATCATGTGTTCACTGGGCACTTTCACAAACGTCAAACACAAAAGAATATCACATACATTGGAAACTGCTTTCCACACAATTACGCCGATGCCGGGGACGATGATAGAGGGCTTACGGTGCTGGAATGGGGACAGGACCCGGTGTACTACGCTTGGCCTGACCAACCCCGGTATCGTGTATTCAATTTGAGTGATGTGCTAAAGCACACCGAAGCCATGTTGCAACCCAACATGCATGTGCGTGTTAATTTAGACATTGATATCAGTTACGAAGAAGCAACTTTTATCAAAGAAACATTTATCAACACCTATAGCCTACGTGAAATTACAATTATCCCTGCCAAGGTAACTGAACTTACCGAATACGAGATACAAGGCAATATTGAGTTTGAGTCTGTGGATCAAATCGTGTATAGTCAACTAAACACTATAGATAGTAAACAATATAATCCAAATTTACTACTCGACATTTATAAAAATCTCTAATGTTTAAAATAAAAGATCTAACTGTTAAAAACTTTATGAGTGTGGGCAATACCACACAAGCCGTTAACTTTGATCGTAACGACCTTACCTTGGTCTTAGGTGAAAATTTAGACTTGGGCGGGGACGATTCAGGTGCAAGAAATGGTACAGGTAAGACCACTATCATCAATGCATTGAGTTATGCACTATACGGCAATGCACTTACTAATATTAAAAAAGACAACTTGATCAACAAAACCAATACCAAAGGTATGATGGTTACTATTGATTTTGAAAAAGATGGGCAGACTTATAGAATAGAGCGTGGACGCAAACCTGGAGTAATGAAATTCTTTGTTGGCGATGTGGAAAAAGAAATTACCGACGATGCCCAAGGCGACAGCCGAGAAACACAAGCAGACATAGAACGTATGTTGGGAATGAGTCACGATATGTTCAAACATATTGTTGCACTCAATACCTACACTGAACCGTTCTTGGCGCTAAAAGCCAATGATCAGCGCACTATCATCGAACAGCTGTTGGGCATTACCTTGCTTAGTGAGAAAGCTGATAATCTCAAGGAACAAATTAAAAATACCAAAGATGCAATTAGCCAAGAGGAATTTCGTATTAAAGCAGTGGGTGATGCTAACAAGCGCATCGAAGATCAAATTGAAAATTTAAAACGAAAACAAACTCTTTGGCTCAAGAAACACAATGAAGATATTGCAAATCTACAGTCGGCATTTGATGAATTAAACGCTCTGGATATTGAAGCAGAGCTAGTTGCGCACAAACAATTGTCTGAATATAATATAAAACGTAAAGCAATTGCCGAACTAACAACATGGATCAAACGTTGCGAGCTTGATGAAAAGCGTGAAAACAAAACAATTGGTCAACTGCGTGCAGATATTGCTACATTAGAAGATCATAAGTGCCATGCTTGTGGACAAGACTTACATGATGATAGTCACAAAAAAATGCTAGAAGAAAAACGTTCGGCATTACAAGAAGCTGCATTACAGGCATTGGCTACTAACACACAGTGGATAGAGCATACTCAAGCACTTGCAGATCTAGGAGAGTTAGGCGCACAACCAGTAGTATTTTATGATTTAGAGTCTGATGCGTTTGAGCATCGTAGCAGTATGGCTAATGTATTAACGCAATTAACTGCTAAACAAAGCGAAGCTGATCCTTATGCTGAACAAATTACAGAAATGCAAGAACAAGCAGTAGAAGAAATTAGTTTCGACTTAATCAACGAGCTTACCAACATTAGAGAGCATCAAGACTTTTTACTTAAATTGTTAACTAACAAAGATAGTTTTATACGTAAACGTATTATTGACCAAAACCTAAGTTATCTTAATGCTAGACTAGGACAATATTTAGATCGTATAGGCTTGCCGCATACTGTAAAATTCAACAACGACTTAACTGTAAGCATTACCGAACTGGGCAGAGACTTGGACTTTGACAACTTGAGCAGGGGCGAACGTAATAGACTTATCTTAAGTTTGAGTTGGGCATTCCGAGATGTGTGGGAAAGTCTATACCAACCCATCAACTTGTTGTTTATTGATGAGCTAGTAGATTCTGGAATGGACAGTAGCGGTGTTGAAAATGCATTAGGCATACTGAAGAAAATGAGCCGAGATAGCAACAAATCAATTTGGTTAGTAAGTCACAAAGATGAATTGGCAGGACGTGTAAACAATACTTTGCACGTTGTTAAAGAAAACGGTTATACAAGTTATAATACTGATGTTGAAATTACTTAATTACGTTCGTGTGTTGCATTTAGAACCTACTGATGTTTGTCAAGCGGCGTGTCCTTTGTGCGCACGTGAAACTGACGCTGAATTTGACAAAGATTTGAAACATCATTTAACTGTACCACAGATAAAAGAATTATTGTCAGCAGAATTTATACAAAATTTAGATAAAATGTTCATGTGTGGCAACTATGGTGATCCAGCCGCTGGCTCTGACACGCTAGCATTGTATGATTACTTTAGAACTATCAATCCCAATATTGTGTTGGGTATGAATACCAATGGTGGTATTCGTGACACCAATTGGTGGACGCAATTAGCTCAAAAATTAAATCAGCTTCAAGATTACGTTGTGTTTAGCATTGATGGGTTAGCGGATACCAATCACATCTATAGACGTAATGTAGATTGGCTACATGTTATGAGCAATGCCGCAGCATTTATTGACGCCGGCGGTAATGCTCACTGGGACATGTTAGTGTACCGTCACAATGAGCATCAAGTTGATGCATGTGAACAACTAGCAAAACAGTTGGGCTTTAAATGGTTTAGAGCAAAAATCAGCAAACGCCCT
>Ga0164296_1003599_pt1 | contig 14529 bp, 17 predicted proteins | sample GEODES057metaG_FD_113533 | JGI IMG/M metagenome (GOLD analysis project Ga0164296, IMG submission 113533) | Dystrophic lake water microbial communities from Trout Bog Lake, Wisconsin, USA - GEODES057 metaG | ecosystem: Environmental > Aquatic > Freshwater > Lake | place: USA: Trout Bog Lake... | reverse complement strand
TGTGTGTGTGTGTGTGTGTGTTGAGCGCATTCAAGCAAACACCCATCTTACGCAATTCTAAGAATTTTCGGGGTCGTAACCTGCGTGTCAAGTGTAATGAATAGTTCAATTAAGCAACATGAAAACTGATCTATGAAGTTCTGCAAAGTAATGGATATGCCACCCAGAATCTGTTCAGTATTTAAAAGTTTGATTCGCAGTTGAAGTTAAGACCGAATTATACACCACCACCACAATGGAGGTAGTTAAATCTAAAGATAGTGCCAGTCCTTTTCAAAACCCAGTCAAAGAACGCAACCCTGAGTCGCAGGAAGGAAACTTGGAAGATGATCAGCATTCGAACGCCCAGCCTGCAAATGGAGATGCCGAAACATCCCGATGTCTACCTAATCTTACGCCAGAGTTGATTCAAAGGAAATATAAATGCCTAATCCTTTATGCTATTTCTATAGTCAGCATAATTGAGCTTGTGATGCTGCTGTTCAACAGCGACCAAAGTTCGTCTAAAAGCATCATGGATGTTCTCGGGCGATATGTCAATCGAACTCAGAATGTCATCTAAGCTAAATGAATAAACATTTGATAAATAAAATCTTGTTTTATTTCAACATGTTTTTTATAAATTCGATAACTATTACATCATTTACCTTAAGATTGCTCGAAAAGCATCGAAAGAAATTATTGAAGGGTCGGTCTTGAGACATGTAAATTAGGAAACACAGGCAAAAAAATCCGCAAAAGTTACTTTCAAAACTTTGAAGCTGCTTTCTGCTTAGCGTCACAGGTCTTCCACAAGAATAGGTGAACATCTTTATGTAGTCGTTCTCTAGGGACAAGCCCATACTATCAAAATAGTAAACTCGGTTTTTTGAGGCATAGATGCAGACAAAATGCGTGCCTTCTTCATTGTGGGCGGACTCATTAAATATCAGCGAGAATGTTTTCATGCCAGAAACATCAGGTTGAATGTCACATGGGAAAACACCTAGAAAGTTATCTACCACCTGAAAACCAATATCTTCAACATATTTATTAGTCAGACCAATCATTGTTTACTGCTGGTGGGTAACGTTACCATCACGGTCAATAAGCAATGCCTCATTATATGTGGCATAAATAATCACTGTAATGTTTTCAGGTAGGGGATTCTTGAATCTGAGATCCAAACTGACATAGCCAGAGTTGTCTGGGTGATCGTGATAGCCGTTGCACAAGTCTGGGCTAAGGTCATACGTAAATACTGACATATTTGATATATACCTCTTAAAGCAAACATTAAAACCTACATTATCAGTGCCGACCCCGATGTTGTCAAGAAAGTGCCTGTATTCCCTTACACAGTTGGCACTGGCAAAGTCAGGTTGGAATACTGTAGAAGGTGTTGGAACCCCATTAACAGAAAGACCTACATAGGAAACATCGAAATGTTTGAATACAAATGGGCTGTTGGCAATCGCGCCATTATAGGCATTAGATGACACAAAACCAATCACAGCAGATCTAGGTAGTTTACCCATAAAAATTCCTGATAAAGTTGTTGAGCTTATGCCCTGACTAATTCCATAGGTTTTAATCTTGCTTTGCGCCAGTTCGTAGTAAGCAGGTTCACGCTGAATTCTAGCTCTATGCCCCTCAACAATCTCAGGGTGAATTGTCAATTTTCTAGTTGACAGCTTCAAAGATTTGATTGCAACTTTGTAGTTGTCAGCCGCTGCTATAAAGCACATAGTGTCATCATTTTTGATCAATCTGAGCTTGATCACTGCTCCAGGAATAAGATACTTGGCCGAACCGAAGAAGTCGATAAAAAGTGGGGTTGAAAAGTGGATTTTTCCATTGTCTGCCATGATCCATCTCTTCCTTTCGACATTTCCGTCGCTAGCTAGGTCTTCTTCTTTACCAGCAACATCGTAATAGTACAGCATACATCTGGATCCTGTTTCTTTCACATCATTGCAGTAAGTCAGCTCGTGCTCCAAGAAGGCTTTATAATGATAGGTGGGACTTGTGAGGTCTGCAACCTGAACACCATTCACCTCACACTCAACCTGCTTGAAAAGGGTTGTAGCTAGCTGATTAGTTAAACTTACTTGATCAGCGTTAGCAAGTGCTGTGTTATCTTTTTTATTGATTTGAATTTCACCCTCCAATCTTGTCATAGGCAGGTAAAGATATTCATGATTCTCAGCAGGAATCACGAATTCAAAAACGGTGGTGTTGTCATTTATTGCAGTACTCAGATGGTGAATGACCGTCTTCCCGCCAAGAATTGAAGTGTCAAGGGCGGGTCTTTCAAAGATATTCAGCCCACTAGACATCTGCTCGGAAAGTTCTAGAACTTTTGAGCCTAGCCCTCGGTGATCTGATGAAGCCATTTTGCCTCAAGGTATATAGCTGAAGGTTTTTTTAAATCTGAGCTTCAGTTATTTTCTGAAGGTTAGGGTGATTAGATCAAGATGATCCTCACAAACATTAAATTCAGTTTTAAAACAGCACCGATCTCCTTAAGTACTGTAGCGCTGAGGTGTGCAGACTTTGGCTATAAAACCAAGGAGTTTGCCAATTTTGTAGTCATTCGAATCAGGACATCAAACCTCGAGGACGTCAATTGGGTCTGCACAGTCTTTAAAAAAAACTTGAATGGTAATAAACCGCAGCACGTTAATGTGACCAATTTAAAATCGGCAAAACAAATCCCAAGAATAATACAGCATCTGTCGGCTGTCGGACTCACACATATTCCGGGTACAACGGTGATTGATAATGTGACAGGGTTAATGACTGCCAGAAAACTTGTCTTGGAAGAAGTGATTAGAGCTATCCCCTCGCGTAAAATACAAGCTAATCAAATTCTGGATTCTAAGTTTGGGGCTATACACGGTCTGTCAATTCACTACAACAACGAGAGATTTCCCGGATTATTTATAAAATTTAAAAGAAATTTGGAAAAAATTGGGACTGCTATACTCTTTCACTCTGGGAAAATTGTAATTGTGGGGTGCAAGGGTCCAGATCAATTAAAATGTCTAGCTCAAGCTGTGACTGCTCTCATATCAATCAAATAGATGATGTGAATTCTGGAGATAACGTGTGCACAGATTGCGGTACTGTGCTGGATAAGATTTTCATATTCCCTGACAAAGATGTGAATCAAGAAAGAAATTTTAAAAATTTGAGTTCCAATGATGAATTTCTTGCTGAGATGCTTGAGAAGCTGCACCTGCCGGGCTACATTGCAAAACATGTTTACAGCGAGCTTTCAAACACCCGTGGGCCGCATTACAGTTATTCTAATCTATCACTTACCCGAGGTCTATATCAGACACTTGCTAAACTAGGTGTTGCAATATCAGCAAAAGATCTTTGTGCGGTAAGCGGGTTTTCAAGCAAGAAAATATTAAACACATCACAGGTTCGTGAAAATAAGCTGCCAGGCTCATGCAATGACACATCTGAAATTGTCTGCCTTAAGATTGACGACATCCTTGAAAGGCTGTGCGGGAAACTTGGAATAAGCTACAGAGATTGTACAGTTATTAAGAAAAGTGTGGCAGTTAGATATTCAGGTTTCAACCCCAACACCGTGGCTTCAGCATATATCTACTTATATTGCAGGAAAAATCTTAAAAAAATAAAATTGAAAGCCATCTGTGAAGTTAGCGGTATTAGCTGCATGTCAGTACATCGATTTATCAAGAAAAATGATCTATCATTCAGGACCTAGAGTGCAGAAGGGAAGGGGTCTGGGTTCAATTCTCAGTGGGCTATTCAGGAGTATTGCTCCTGTCGCCAAATTGGGTCTGAGCTATGGGAAAAAATTGATTTCAAGCCCGCTCGCCCAAAAACTCGGTTCTACAGCAATGGAGGCTGCAAAAAAGTCAGCGGCCAACATTGCTGCGGATGTCATTGCGGGTAACAATCTGAAACAATCGGCCCAGAGGGAGTTGAAGGATGCGAAAGAAAAAATCGCCACTACTTTAAGAGCTGGGCGGAAGAGAAAACAGCAACGTCTCAGCGGCTGCAAAAAAGTTGTGAAGAAAAGCCGACCGAGGAAGAGCATTGTGAAAAACCGTAAAGCGAAATACTGTCTACTTGATTAAAAATGGACCTAACAGACAGAGACTCTTGCTTGGATGATTTAAAAGTCAATTATACCAATCCGTCAAGCCCTATATTTGCAGCTGGAGTGACTAGTGTGTATAACCATTACAAAGGTTTGCTTAAAATAAATGACATAAAGCATTTTCTAGGTAGTGTTGAAAATTACACTTTGCACCGTGAATACAAGAATCTTGAAAGAAACCCCTCATACTCTTATTTCAGAAGGTATCAGTTTCAAATTGACCTAATTGACATTCAGAATCTGGCGCAATGGAATGACAACTCAAAATACATTCTTGCTGTAATTGATATTTTCAGCAAAAAAGCATTCGCTCAAGCTGTAAATAGCAAGACCTCACAAGCAGTGTTAGCCGCTTTTAAAAATATCTTAGATCAAGCTGGCGACCCACCGATAACTCTAGTAGCTGATAAAGGCTGCGAACTGCGAAACAAGGAGTTCATTAATTTTTGTAAGTCACGTAAAATAAATTTTTTTCACAATGATACCTCAGTGCATGCCTCATTTGTCGAGCGGTTCAACCGTACATTGCAGAACCTAATCTACAAATATATGTCAGAGTTTGAAACAAAAAGATATATAGATGTTCTACCGCTATTTCTGGATTCATACAACAACCGTGTTCACAGATCGATTAAAATGACTCCTGAGGAAGCTGACAGACCTGAGAATCAGGAGAAAGTCGCAATTGAGTTAAGTAAATACTACAGCCGTGTGAAGAAAGAACACCCTAAGTATGAAATAAACCAGCTGGTTCGCTTGGCGCTGCAAAAAACAGTTTTTCACAGGGGGTACAAAGAGCAAAGTAACTATGAAGTTTTCAACATATACAAAATTAAAAAAACCCTGCCTAAACCTCTATATTATCTTGAAACATATGACAAAAAAGAAAAACTTGAGGGTGGTTTCTACGGTCATGAAATAACCCCGGTTAACTCTGACATATTTAGAATAGAAAAAGTAATTAAGACCCGCAAAAGAAGAGGAAAAATTGAGCATCTTGTCAAGTGGAAAGGTTACAGTAATGAGCACAACTCGTGGGTTGATGATAGCGAGATAACTCAGAGATTCAATTCTGCTGAAAATGATTAATGACCACACTAACGAGTTTTATGTTACCTTGCTGTCTAATGCCAACACAAGCTCATATGATAATAAATTATCAAAGTTTCAAAATGACCTGCCAAGTTCATACTACTTCAAACCTGAAGATAACTGGATGGTTTGTGTGAAAAGTCTGGGGTTTTCAACCTCTTTTTTTAATGTGCTGCGTCCACTTGCAAGTCCCGGAAAGAACTTGCCAAGTCTTATTTTCTACAGGGTGCAAGCTGGAAAAATTTTAGATGTAGACGGTACAGCTTCAGTATTTATGAATAAATCTCACATGACAGTAGGTGAAATTACTAAGAGTTTTGAGCGGGCCAGACGGGCTTTACCTGAGATAGAAATAGAGCTCAAGTTGGGTGAAAGACCGGCCATCAACTCAAGACTGCCATATGAGAACAACTTCAATGTTAAAGATCCCATCTCTATTCTAGTGCTCATACATGAAACAGCACGAAAAACATTTGATTTTCCTGCGAGCGAGTTTACTGAAACTCTAACTGTTTATGATGAGCCGTTCCATGTTTTTAAAATAAGCAAGAGCTATCACAAATTAACAGGGTCATCTAAAAACTGGTATTATAAATACCCTGAACTGGTTCAAGTTGAGTGTGAGGAAATAAAAGAAAGAATATATAACTCCAGTTTTAAAAAGTACCTTAGTGTTATATGCCCCAATTTCAATCCTGGCGACAATTACTTTACTCACTCATTTGATGTGGAAGAGTATTGCGAGCTGTCCAACAATTTTTTAAGTAAGCTAACTATCACTTTAAGGGACAAAAACTCTGATCTGTTGAATCTGCTGCCGGGCCCAGCTTCATTCATAAAACTAAAATTCAAGAAAATGCTTTCTGAAAAGTTCTTTAATGTGAGGCTGTCATCGGACTCAGGCATTTTTGAGGCGGATCTACCGCAGCCCCTTTATCTAGATTCAAAGTGGAGGGTTTCTTTAACTTCTATAAGCTATCCCTCAGAAATCTACAGCCTGCCGGCTGATAAAAAGCTGCGGACAATAAAGGGCTTCAGCACTTTGGGTGGTAATACTCCTGAAAAAAATGACCCCATTTTTGAGACGATTCAAACTACTGTGGGCACCGTGGCTGGTGTGATTGAAGTGATTGATACTTTTTTGAGATCAAATTTTAAAGGAGCCTTACTAAGACATCCAAATGACGGTTTACTGCACTTTACATTACCACCAAATGTCTCCCTGCTTATCCCCACTTGCGTGATGGAACTAATAGGTTTTAGAAAACAAGATCTAGTGAGAGGGATGATCATTTCAGATTCGTTTGTTCACGTAAAAAATGAATCCTCTGAAATTTTATATTTTAAACTGTCAGGTTCAGGTAATATAGAAAGCGCCAGCATAAGACCTGAATACATGATGGTGTATTGCAATACCATAAGACCTTGTGTTGTAGCTTCGGAATACATGAAATTAATGTGCATTGTACCCATTAGATATGCCCAGTCAAATGATGAAGTTGGATATGTAACTGAAGAATTTGCCAGACCAGAACTCCATGAAATTGAATCCACCCATGTAAAATCTATCAAAATGAGTTTGAAAACTCACTGGGGTTCAGATATTTCATTTGCTGAAGGTAAAAAAATATTTGCCAATCTGCTATTTTCTAGAGAATAGGAAATATATCACATGTAAACTGTTTTTTGAAAATAAAACAAAATTCAATTTCAATTCACATCTTTTATTTAACAAGTTTTACATTCGTCATTTTTCAATTTTACACCCAACACGAGAGAATGAAACGCTTAAAAATCTGGAGAGTGTGAAGGTGGGAGAGCAGCACCAAATCCTGATAGATTTTCGGAGTTGATGGCTCCTTGTGCGGGAAAGTCTGCTCCAATTGGCTCACGCATTTGGCCACTTGATTCGACACAAAGTCAACAGTTTTTGAAACCCGCCTGAAATGTGCTGGTTTGATGCTGCTCTGCGGGTGAAGTTCCAGCTTAAGAGCTTCATGGTGCTCTTTCAAAAAAGCGCCAAAGTATTCTAGCGTTTGCGCGTGATACTTTATGAGACTGGTCACATTGCTAGTTTCGGTAAAGCCAAATTTTCGGTCAGCCAGAATCATTGCCAAATTTTCATGTTTTTGAAATTCCCTACGGAAATCTTTAAGAACCTTAATCATCCTGCACACATATACAAGTGGGTTGTCTGGATTGTAAAGGACTTCAAGCTCTTTGAAACATCTGCATCTCTTTTGAACGCCTTTCAATCTCCGGAAACATCTAGGCAAGTGCAGATTCCTGTTATACCTGAAGAAGATGTCAAAATCTGTGCAAGTGTAAGGCTTGAACAAAAACTTTCTTATGGGAAGCATTGTATCCTGTTGATTGCAATAAATCGCTCCCACATGCAAAGAATTTCCCACACCTGATCAATGTGGTCAAAGAAAGCTTTCTTTTCTAGCTCCTCGGAACCCTCACTGAGCTGCTCAAGCAATGACCAGTAGCGGCTTTGGAAGTGAATCAACGTGCAAAGCTGATCTTTCGTGAGAGGGTGATCGGCAGCTAGGTTGTGTATTGATACCGCATACAGCATGTACTTGACAACTTCAAGTGAGCAAAGGGCAAACTGTGCAAAAAAAGTCTTATCGCACCCGTCATGCTCCCCAGTCAAAAGCTTGTACCTGGAATTTTTTAGCCTGTACTGTAGAGAAGTGACATAGGCGTAAGGCGAGCTCTCAGTTCCACTCATAACTGAAGCTTCAGTTTGAGATTGCTCTGTAAGCTAACTTTCAGAGCGTCGGCGTGCTTGAGGAGGAAAGCTGCTAAGGCAAGCAGATCTTTGTCCCGAGAAAGTGAGAAGCTTGTGGTGGTGGATGCCTCGACACCGGTCCGAAGAATCTCGAGAGTTCTGTCGATCAGAGTGGTCTCAAAACCTGTGATGTCTCGAATGAAACAAGCACAAAATTCACCACGAATCCTTATGCAGTCAACGAGCTCGGTGCTTCTGAAACGTAAAAATAAGTTTGTGTGAGTTTATATTGCTTTACACAGCACGAGGCAGTCATAGGTCCAATGCAAAGCTTTTTTAAATTTGCATCTAAGCTTGCGCATGGTAAAAATTGTTCTCGTTATTAATAGCATGACTCGAAAAGTTTTTATTTGTTGCGAAAATAAGACCCACCTGATTCGTTCTCCGTATCTTGCGAAGAATTCGGTGATGAGAAAAATCTCCCGAGGTTCGATGAAGTTGAAGTTGTATGCTTCATCGGATGCAGATAGGTTTTTGTAGACTCGGACGCAATTGACAATCAGGTCCCGGTCTGACTGTGAGCTCTCTGCCACAAAATCTAGAGGGAATTTCTCTAGGATGGAGCAGACTGGGAGCAGTTGGCTGGCTGCAATCTCCATAGCAAATGAAAATTGCTCGAAAGCCAATTTTCCTTATTACTTCTGTAACCTGAATTTAAGCGCACTCGCACTTTCGCTTGACCTCTTCAGCCATGATCTCTTGAGACATTTCTACACCAAGAACTAAGTACCGAACAAGCGGGAAAACACACACACACACACACACACAAGCACACACACGCGCACACACGCGCACACACACATTTACGCTTACGCGCGTAGTTCTGAGCACCTGGGTTTATGTGGCAACAAAGAAGGTCAAATTGGGCAAGCTCTTGTGTGTGTGTGTGTGTGCCTGTGTGGGTGCGTGCGTGAGTGTCTACCGCAGCGAGTTTTGATTGGGAGCTGGGTTTAAAAAGCCGGGATGAAGATTTTTTCTTCACACACTCAATTTCCCTCGGGAAAACGATCGATCCTACCGATTCTCAAAAATCCGTCAAAAGTCTTACCTAAAAATGAGCGATGATTTGAGCGATCTGCGTAACTTGGACTTTGAACTCTTCAGCGCAAGACCTTGTGGAGGTTGTGGTTATGTGAAATCACATCAGCGTGGGGTCGCACATCAATCCTTCAACTCATCCCATTACACATGCTTATGTGGAATTTTTTCAGATTCAGTCATTTGTTGCACAAATGGCTATGAAAATTTGATGCTGGCCATACCCATCATTGCAATTTACACTAATTTGCCGACTTCTTATTACTGGCACCTTGAAAATGCATTTGATGCTGAACTGAACATTAGGCTTGCACGATTAAATGACAACCTGGTGCAGCAATGTGCTATGGTTAAAGTCCATGCCATGAATAGTGTGCCGTATTTAAGTAACCGTGTCTCACCTATTTTTGTTGATGATTACAACTGTGCTTAAGAAAAAATAAATCACTGAAAATGTATGACGTTATGTTCAAGACTCCTTGTACAACTATTATCAGCGGTAGTTCAAGCGGGGGAAAAACTGTTCTAACACACAACATACTGCACCATAAAGCTCTGTTATTCAATGTTATACCTAAGAAGACATTTCTTTTTTACAAAAAACACCAGGAAAGTTACAACTCTATGTTAAAATCTGGGCTTGTCGATGAACTGATTGAAATTGAGGATGATATGGTAGGTGAAAAAGAGTTTGAAAAAATGGTTTCACCTTACAAAAATGATGGAGGATCTCTATGCGTGTTTGATGACTGTATGGAATTAATAGACAGCACAAATAGCAAAATTTTTACCAAGATAGCCCACCACGAAAATTGCAATGTGATTTTTCTTACGCAATCACTATTTGTGGACAATAAGCACTACAGGGTAATGTCCCGAAATGCTACATATATAATCGTCATGAAAAACCCCAGGGATGTGGCTCAAATTAAGAACTTGTCCAATCAGATGGGTGTCGATAAAAATCTCCTAGTTGATGCGTACAAGGAAGCCACAAAAGAACCCTACAGCTATCTACTCCTGGACTTCCACCCTACCACGCCGGATCATATCAGGCTGAGGTCGAATATTCTCCCAGGCTCTTCACCCATGTGTGTGTACCTACATAAGAACTCTTTCTAAGATGGAAAATCGCGCTTCAGAAAAAAAGTTCTTTCTTAATCTGTTGAGAATTTTGAAGAAACTTCGAAATGAAGACAGATCAAAACTTATCCCCTATTTAAAACCAGAGGCGATTGAATTTTTGTGTGAGTGCTTTCACAACGTGCTCTTCACTGATCTGAAGGTGCGGAACAAATCGAGCATTAAGAAAAAATTAAAGTCAAACTGTTCAGTTCATAGATTAAAACTGATTGCTAATAAGTCAAAGCCCTATCAGGCAAAGGTTAAAGCCCTGGGGCAAGAAGGTGCTGGCATAGGTTTAATTCTCAGTGCCGCACTGCCATTTTTGACTAGTTTGTTCAGCCGATAAATTTGCAACAATGAAGGAAAATAAATCAGCTTATTCGTGCATGTTTCTCGTCCCGAAAGAAATTTATGAAAAACTTGTTCAGGTTATTGATGAGAGAGACAACCTTCAGCTAGAAAAACTAAATAGGTTTGCTGTAGGAAATACTGATGGGGCGTTCCCTAATCTACCTCCAGGACCTGGTGGCGGAGGTCCGGACCATCCTGATAGCGATTCTGACCCGCAACAACCTGGACCTGGCTCTCCAGGAGGGTCAATACCTCCACCACAGCCTTTTAACTATTACAGTTCGGGTGATGATGATGATGATGATAGCCCGCCTGACTCTTTTAGGTTGTCTCCTGAGTTGCCTTCAGGTGATAGGTCTAATGCCCGACATAACAACGTTAATGAGGGCCCAAGTGGTGCTAATAATCAGCCTACTGGGTCAGCTAACAAAAAAAGGTTCAGGTTTCTTTGTGATATGTGCGGTGCTTCATTTCAAAACAACAGGGACCTTAAGAGTCATAAAAGAGCTCACTTCCAACAAATGGGTAATGCAATTATTTATGGCAATAATCTCCCTCTCCCTGTTACAAGTGATAGTGTTCCTGACCACCGCTCAAGCCCTCAAGCTATGTTGAGCCAGCATGCAAGAAATAGTGTTAATGACCTCCGCTCTAACCCTCGAGCTATGATGGGTCAGCATGTGCCAGCATTAAATGTCGCTGGAGGAAACCCGAGGTCCAACAATATCACTCGTGAATTGCAGAATATTGATGCTGATGATGAAATGAGTGATAGCGAGCCTGAATCTAACAGCTCTCCCGGAAACTGCCCTCTGTGCCTGAAAGCCTTCAAAGATGTAAAAAGCCTAAACAGGCATTTCTTTTATTGCCGCAAAGATAAAAGCCTGAAAAAAATTGCTTACAGCCGTAAAAATACAGTGCCAGGACGGATTGTGACATCTAGTGATAGGAAGTCAAAAAAACAATTCGAATCTTGGCATGCCTACAAGAAGAAAAATTCAATAGCTAAAATCCCTCAGGCTGATGTTGTCAGCGATATTGAAAGCATCTCTACAGATGAAGGCAGTGATTCAGACTCTGATATTGCGGCCCTCCAATGCAGTCTATGTTCATTTGTTTTTAGCAAGAAAAAAGCTTTGGAACGTCACATGTTAAATGTGCATGACGTTGAAAAAGATGGGGCTTACACTAAACCAAAAGGGGAAAAAAGAGATGTTTCAGCTGCTAAACTGAAAAACTATAACCCGAAAAAAGTTTTGAGAACACTCAAGTCGAATAAATGTCAGCTTTGTAATCTTGTATTAAAAAATAAGGAGCAACTTAACCGTCACCTGCTAAAAAGTCATCAAAATCAACAAAAGGCTTTGGCGGGAAATTCTTTATTCACTTGCAAGCTTTGTAATCACATCTTTTCTAAACAAAATTCTTTGAACAGGCACCTACTAAATATACACAGCTGCACTCCAGATTATAAAAATCTTAACGTTAAAGGCGTTAAACGAAAAAACAAAGATTCATCTCTCCCATGTTCTTGGTGCGATGAAAAATTTAAGGTTTTATTCGATCTGGAGAAACACGTGAAGGAAAAACATCCTGATGTGAAAAAATCTGTCGATGGTAAATATCGGTCGTGGGTGTGAATATCGCCATGAGATGAGGAATACTGGAGCTCACGTCAAATTTCCATATTCGAAGAAAGCTCAGTCAGAATAAAATTCGCTCTCACATTTTCCTTCCTGCTGGTGCAAACACTCTCAAACGCTTCTGTGCTCGCCCGCTCACGCGCGCGCGATTTGGGTGAGAGATGAACGCAAAAACTCTCTCTCTCTCTCTCTTGAACGTTCCTCACCCGAGTGCGATTTCTCTTGAGCACTATCTCTTTCTTGGCTTCTTCAGCCTGAAAGCACACACGCTCTTCAAATCTGCACACACTCTTAAAGTTGAAACAGATCAGCTATAAAACTGCACCCGAGTTTTTGGTCATTCACCATTTCATTTTGGACCTCACTCTTGAAACTTCCTTCACGAGAAAATGACTACCTCCTGCGACTGCCCCGGAAAAAACTGCAAGAAGCAGATTTGGACTGATGGCGAGGAACTCCCTGTCATCTTCTCAGAACCTCCGTCCTCGCCTGATGTTGAAGCAGAGCAAGTTGTGAAGCCTGATGACATTATGGAGGGTGAAGATGTTGGCGGATCTCAAGAAGTCATCACCGATGATGCTGCTGATGGGGGATCTCAAGAAGTCGTCACCGTTGTCGCTGCTGACGGCGGATCTCAAGAAGTCAGCACCGTTGATGTTGCTCATGGCTCTCAGAGCCCTGAACTCATCATCGTTGATGATGATGACGATGCCGGCATCCATGAAAAAGACTTCCGTCTGCCTCTACCGCCGAGGAAGAGGAGGATGCTTTTTGGATCGATGGGGTCATTTCTCACCACTGTAATGACGGCTTCCCTGCTTAAACCTGCCACCGCTGAAACTGCCCTCTCCCAACCGGGAAAAGCTGCAAGTCCCGAACCTGTGACGGACATTGGGGAAACCCCTGGCAATCCTAAGATTGCTGCCGGTGATAGCTCTCTTGCTGGAGCTGTCATTGACAGTGTTCTCAGTGTTGCTACTGGCCTATCTGAGCCCGCGGGTATACGAAGAGTCAACACGGATTTGAACGATGTTTTGTCACGCCACCCCGAGATGCCGCCGGTGCAGCCAACTCGCCCTCTCTCCCGCTCCGATCATCTGCTGAATACTCTGGAGCAGGTGGAATCAGTGGCAAGATCTTTGAGGGAGGCTAGAGATACCTACAACATTCTTACTGACCTTCTGGCTGGAAAAATTCGGAAGATAAACTTCCTGTCCGAGGATCTTGCTGACATGTCTATTGCTTTGAAAGTGCTTGTCACTCTCAACCGCATGTTCAGTCTTGCCAACATGGAGTTGGAATATGTTATGGCCGATGAACCTGCCACTCGGGCCAGATATGCCTAAGTAGATTTTTTGAACTTTTTAGAAGTTAGTTTTAGTTTTTTTATTTTCTCTTCTTATTTTTCAAGTACGCGTCCTGCCACTCGGGACAGAAATGCCTAAGTAGATTTTTTGAACTTTTTAGAGTTAGTTTTAGTTTTTTTAATTTTCTCTTCTTATTTTTCAAGTGCATGCTCATGTAATATTTGTAACATGTTACAAAATAAATTTCATAAAAGACTGTCTTGATTTTTTCATCTAGCAAGCTGTTAATAGATGATATTGTTACCGGGGTGTGAAGACACGCATTTTGGGATTCGCAAGTTGTTGAAAAATTATTTATCTGTCCGTCAGTGAAATTGAATTTCCACTCAAACTGGTATTCATCGAGAACAGAATTTGCTGTTTCCACTCAAACTGTTACTCATCAAATGCTCTTCTGAGATTTAACAATTTACCAACTTGCTGGTGAAAAATTTTGACTCGTTTCCAGCAAGTAAAAAGTAGCAATTTTAAATCACCCCGAACTTTGGAGCCACTCCAATATAATCTAAAATGTGATTTTTGATTTGGAGTTCGGAAAAATTGGACAATCCAAAGTGGCTCCAAAGTCGGGGTGATTTTATACAACACTTGTGACAAAATTATTGATTTCTAAATTTTTTGCAAAGCCAAAAACCTAAGCTCGCTATTTCTCTATTGGTTGCCTTTGCCCATTCCTTTTTACATTCCCCTTTAGTCTGTGACACACGCACCCCCACACACTAGCACAAACAAGCACACCCACACGCATCCAAGCACACTCACACTAGCACACACGCACTTGCACTCACACACTAGCACACACGCACCCAGGAACAAACATGCTCAAAAACACAACATATGCGCATGGAATCATATACTCTCTCTTTCTAAACACTACCACAAAAATATATCTCTTACCCTAGCTGTCTCTTTCTCTCTCCCTCTCCTCCTTCATCGGCCTCTCTCTTCCTATCTTTCTTTCTATCTCTCTGTGTCTGTCTCTCCCTCTCTCTG
>Ga0164296_1003595_pt1 | contig 14534 bp, 1 predicted proteins | sample GEODES057metaG_FD_113533 | JGI IMG/M metagenome (GOLD analysis project Ga0164296, IMG submission 113533) | Dystrophic lake water microbial communities from Trout Bog Lake, Wisconsin, USA - GEODES057 metaG | ecosystem: Environmental > Aquatic > Freshwater > Lake | place: USA: Trout Bog Lake... | reverse complement strand
CTAAACTCAGAGAAGAGAATAAAAAATCTAAAGATAAAACTGAGAAAAATTCATTACTTGAAAAAATTGCCAAAGCTCAGCAGGAGATTTACTCTCTTAATGCAGAGAGAGTATCTTTAGTAGAAAACAATCCTGAAAGAACAATGAGAGGTGGTAATGCAAATGATTTAATCTTTGCATTGAATAGACTTCCTCATAGTTTTACAAAAGGTCATACACAAAAAAGATCTTTAAATGAGAAACAGGAATTGAAAGATGTAGCGGCTGTTGCTATGTCATCTTCATCTGCTACAGAAATGGATACAATTCTTTCTGAAAACTATCCAGATGCGCTTGACAAATTATTTACTCAAGGGGTTAATTCTATTAATAAGTCAGAATTAACTGCTATAAAAACTTGGGCTAATGAAACAATTGCTAAATTAGAGGAATATGGAATGTATCTTCTTAACCGTAATGATATGGTTGATGAAGTTGACAACCAGATACATGCTATAAATGATTTATTAAATGACCTTGAATTAATTAACTTAGGTAAAAATGGAAAAATCCTTAAACAACAACCAGAAGAACTCAGTAAAAAGTTCGGACCAGATAACACCCAAGAAGTACAGACCGGGTCTAGTGTACCTGAGATTCAAAAGCCTGTCGGAGAACAAACAGAAACAGTTCTTAGACCTGCAACAGAAGAAGAGCTTAAACAAATAATTGAGTCTACTAAGACTAAGGATGAGGAAATATTCTCTGACTGGAAGACTGAAACTCCTGTTATTGATTTCAGCTCAGCAAAAAATCTAACAGAGTTGGATAAACAAGTAGCTGAAGCTATCAATAATAATCCCGAATTAGCTTCTTTTATTGCAGATACAAGAGCAGAAAGACTGTATCAAATCCAAACAGAAATTTCTGTTGATAATCTTGAAAAAGGTGAAATTCTAATGGCTAAAGTTCCTATCTTTACAGAATATGCAGATGAGTTTGTTTATGTAAAAAGCATAAAAGGAGATAAGATAATTCTTACTGATATTTATGGTGAAAAAACTAAGACATTCACTGAAGCTGAAGTAAAAGAAATGTTTAACAAAACAACACCAGAAGCTGTGGAAAATATGAAAACACCTGCAATTACTCAAGAAGATGCAATGAATTCAGAAGGAACTCATGATAATTTTGAAAATTTCTCAAAAGATAGTGAAGAAATTAATAAATTAGAAAGAGAGGCTGATGAAGAATCAGATGATGATATATTCAATAAATTAAAAGATAATTCTAAACACTGTTAAAAAATGGCATGTTCACTTACTAAAGATCAAATTGGTGATGTATATAAATTAATCTATAAGAAACTTTCTGGGGCTAACACTTCAGAAAGTTTTGATTTAGGGGGATTGATAAAACAAGTTTATACAGGAGTTCTTGAAGCTACTGAAGATTCTGGAAAAGCATTACAATATGCTCAAGCTATTCCTGATATATTTTACCTAGTGGGAAATAATACTAAAATCAATGATATCTTGGATGATATTGATTTTGATTTTAATAGTTTAAGAAAGCTCCGTAAACAGTTTCATGACCTTGAATTTGTAAACAAGTTTGTGAATCCTGCTCCAATAACAGTTGATGAAATCAAGGACACAATTAAAGAAGCTATTGATAGTAAAGAAGATGTTGAATATGAATCAATACCTGAAGATAAGATTGCAGAGTATCAAAAGTCTTCAGCAAGAATATTATTTCCTCTTGTAACTACAGCTCAAGAAGCTATCATTGTTGATCCTAGTGGTAATTTACCAAAGAATGTAAAAGATCCAGAGAAAGCTTTGTTCTATAAAGTAATCAGAGATATTGTTTATTTTGCTAAGAACAGAAATGAAAATGATACTGTTACCTATGCAGGTAAAGAACTTGGGTTGACAATCATGAGAGTAAATGACTTCCCTAGTGAACAAATAACATCTGCAGATAAAGCATATATTGCAAAATACGGTACTACTGATGATCAACTATATGGTGTTATAACTTATACAGATGGTAAACTAGTTTACTTTACTGAAACAGGAGAGATAACTGAAGATCCTAAAAAAGGTAGAATGGTGTATCAAACAATCCGTAAACCAAAATTAAGTGATACAAACAAATTACATTTTGAAAATACATCAGGTTATGCATATCAATTACTTGATGCAAAAACTATTGTTGAAAGACAAGCAAATGAGGAAGGTGTACAATATAGCAAAGCTGAGTTTAATGCGAAAGTTGTAGCAATTCAAAAAGTTCAACAAGAACAAATGAATCAATTACTTGCTTTAAGAAAATATGTTTCTGAAACAGGTAATCCAATTACAACAGCTATTACAAGTGGTTCTTTCGGTGCTTATGAAAAAGCTCCGAACGGTCTTGCCTTAAAAAACTTTACAGATTTAAAAGAAGCAGAAATTAAATCTTATGAGTTTGAAGAAACAGGTAATTTAAAAGGCTATACTTCATTTCAACATACAGTAAATACACCAGGCGGTATAATTGATCAAACTGTTTATTTACAAAGAGGTGATTTTGATGAAGAGTTGGCTGAAAAAGTAGCTACTATTATTACTACTAAAGCAAAACTTAAAGGTGAGGAGCTGGACCCAAAAGTAAAACAAAAATTTTGTGAAGTATTTATATATAATACAGTTGAACCTTATAAAGAAGGTACTATTAATGCAGGTAAACCTCGTATTATTCACATGTCTGTAAATACTAAAAATCAATTTATTATTAAGTTAAAAGGTAAGGTTATACCTCAAGATATATTATATACACCTAAAGGAAAAGAAATGATTAAAGAAGCTTTACTTAAAGGTTATGTTTTTCCAGAGACTGTTCATTACAATAAAGAGTATAAAAACAAATCTTTTACTGATTATGAAATTGAAGGCAATAAAATAATTGAAAAAAAAGTAGACTATTATAATGCAATCAAGCCTTATATGAAAATACAATATACAGGTGATACCAATGCATATTACAATGGTCTTAATGCTTATTTAGGATTTACTTTACCTGCAGATTTACCATCTGATTTTCCTGATGTTCCTAACTATGGAATCTCTGTGTTCAAACCAGCAGCAGCTAAAGCCAAAGCTAAATCTAAAGCTAAAGAAGAACCTAAAACTGTTTTACCGGCTAAATCAAAAGTTAAGAAAACAATGACTAAGAAAGCAACTGATAAAGTTATTTCTGAAGATAGAACACCAGCTATCCCAGCTATTACAACAAAAAATGCTATCACTAACATTGGTAAGACTATTGACTTTGAAGCATTGGACAGAAAAAAATCTATTGCTACTTTCTTAGATAGAGTATTTACAAATAAAGCTGATAGAGATAGAGCTGAATCTTGGTGGGCAAATTCTCCATTAAGTAAATATATCAGTTTAAATAGAATTACAGAAGTAGTAAACTCAGATGCATTTGCAACATTTACTGGTTCTGGTATCACATTATATCAAGCAGATGGAGGTACAGCTGTTGACTTATACCATGAGTCTTGGCATGCATTCTCACAATTGTTCCTGACAAAAGAAGAAAAGATCAAATTATATGATGAATTACGTAAAAATAAAAAATGGGCTGAAGCTGACTACATTGATATTGAAGAAGCAATTGCTGAAGACTTCAGATCTTATGCAAAAAGTAGAGGTAAAAAAGAAGCTCCTAAAGGTTTCCTTGGTAGAGTTTTCCAAAGAATTTATGATTTCTTGTCTAAACTTTTTGGAAAAGTTAAAACAACTGAAATGGCTACTAGACCTGGGGATATTGAATCCGTTAGGGAGTTGTATGACATGTTGTACAGAGCTTCTGCAAATCCTGAGTTGTTACAGCATTTAAAACCTAATGCTGAGAACATGATGTTTACTCAGCTTAATAGATTGAAAGATAGTATTGTACCAGTTAAATCTGCAATCAAAGACTTTGCTCCATTCACTATTGATGAATCAGTAATGATGAGCAAAACTATTGATAATATTTGTGCGGATATTTTTGAAAATTATAATACTCAAGTAGGTGATACTAATGGGCCTGTTAAATTTTTATATAGTACTAAGAATAGAGCTACTATGTACAAAAAAGTTAAGCAGTACTTAGATCAGTTATGGAAATTAAAAGTTGCTGAGTATGAAGCTGCAGTTAATGCAAATTTAGCAAAAGAAGAATTAACAGATGAAGAAATAATCAATGAGGAAAACTTATTGTCTCAGGTTGAATTATTAAATAAATCAATTGAGAGCTTTGGTGATCCAGAATTATCTGTCACTGGAGAGCAAAAAACAGGTGTTATAGCTTTCCATTTAGCAAATTCAAGATTCAAAGTACTTAATGATACTTTCACAGAATCATTAGAAGATCCAACATTGATTAAGTCAGACAGTGGTAATACTATTAACTCAAAAGACTTAGCTAGTGTTGAGACAAAAACTATTTTGAACAGCTTATTCAAAATTGCTAGAGATGCTAACAACAAAGTTATCACAGATGAAAATGGTTTTGTATATGAATTAGATGAGTTTGGATTTAAACAACTTGAAGATCCAGATATCATTTGGAATAGATTAGCAAAAGTTCTTGAAGGTTCTTTTGATAAAAATGAAATGTATGATAGACTTGAGGAGAGTAAAGAAAATTATCCTGAGTTTATTCAGTTGCTTTCATTGTTACCTGCAAAAAATGCTGAGACTTACCCAGACAAAATATCTTTTAATACAGCAACTAAGTTTTGGCAAGATCTTAAGAAACCAAGAATCCGTTACAATCAATTAAACATCAATAAAAAGAGTGATGGTGATAATGTTGGATTTGAAGCAAGAGTTTCAAGAACAGCATTTGATATACAATCAGTTGTTAAAGACTGGCAACATTCTTTCATGTTAGCTGATCCAAGTTCTAATCCTTATGTTAAAGTTGATACATTGGGTAGAAACTATTTGGATTTAGCTAAAATCATTGAAACTTTTAATGATAAAACAACAGGAAGTCTTAAGAAAGGAAAGAATGTTCCATTAGAATTCTTAAATGCTGTAGGTATCAAACTTGACCAAGGAAGTCCTGCTATTAGAAAAATTACTGAGCAATCAGATTTCAGTAGAGAAATGGGATTACCATTTATATTCAATGCTATAAAACAAGTTTACATTAACCGTGCTAAGCCAGATGCTCTTGCTTTCAGATTAGACCCTGTTAAGTTTTTACTTGATGGTTTACCAGAAGAACTAAGAACAGATAAAAGTGATACAGGAGAAGTAAGATCAAGAATTAAAGCTCTTGCTGAATTACAAGTTCAAAACTCTGATGCTTATTCTAACTTTAGTACACTTAGTCCAGAAAAGAATAGAGTATGGGAGCACTTTGTTGATAATACAATTACAAGAGTAATTACATCAATCAATCATGCTAAAAACTGGCAAGAGTTAACCGGTATAAATGCTGACCCCAATGGTAAGTTCCAACACATGAAATGGTTGGCTGAAAGAAATAATACTTATTCTCAGTTTTCTGTTTTAATTAACTCAATGTTTGATCTTAAAACAGGTGCTAAAAAAGAAAATGCTTTAAGCTTATACAACATGGCAGGTACACAAGTAATTGGAGAAAATGACTCTAATACTTCTGGTATATCAACTGCTTCTATGGATGCAACAAGTAAGTTCTTACAAGAGATGCATACAATGTTGTTACAAGGTTTAGAAGAGTTCATGAGACATGCTTCTAAACAAAGTGCTATGGGTTTAACTGCAGAAAAAGGTATTGAAACATATGCTGGAAAAAATGCAAGTAAACTTTATGTAGACATTGAAGCATTTGAAGGAAAGAAAACTTTTGGTGAAAATGAAGCTTTCAAAATTATTGAAGGTTACTTAGCAGGTGAAGCAAATAGAATTTTCAGATTCCAAGCTAGTCCTGAGTTTGAAAACTGGGCAGGTTATAATAGAAAAGTAACAAGAAAAGATGGTAAAGGTACTCCGGTAATGGCAGGTGCTGCATTTACAGCTTTTGATGATGTTCTTAGTGAGTCAACTCAAGCTGCTTTATATTCTGTTATTGATAAAGCTAATAAAGCTAATGAGAAAGGTTTTGATATGTACCAAGTACTTAGTGAAAACTCAGATCTTAGATTGAAAGTAAAAGCTGATGTTGTTAAATACTTTAATAAACTTACAGAGCAAAGTCAACAAATGTTGAATGATGCTAAGTATGTTGATAATGGATTACTTTCTAGAGTAGACAAAGCACTTAAGCCATCTGAAAAAGAAACTGCTTTACTAAAAGCTTATAACTATAACTCTTGGATTCACAAATTTGAAACTTCTATCCTTGCTTATGGAGATTTTGTACAATATAACCATGAGAAAGAAGAGTTCCACAAGCGTAATGCTGGTTTAGGTTCAGGTGGTTTAGGTTTTGGTGTTGACATCAAAGACAGAAAGTATGTTAACAGCTTGGAAAAAGTTTACATAAATAAACTTAATGAAAAAAGAGCTCTTACTGGATTAGCTCCAATTGTACCTAGAGATTATGATGGTACTTTAGATTCTGCAATAATGAAAGAGAGAGAACAAAATTCTGTGTACTTTACAGAATACAGATCTGCTCTTATTGCTGATTACACAAAAAGACTTGGTGATCCTGCAGAAGCTATTAGATTAGCAGACATTGCTCTTGGAGAATACAATGGAATGAAGATTGGTGATGGTCAAGGTCATATCAATATTGAAGCATACAGAAATCTTAAGAATTTAGAAGGTAAATGGTCTGATGAACAAGAAGAACTTTACAGAAAAGTTTCCAGAGGTGAGAATGTAACTATGAATGATGTAGTAAAATACTTCCCTCCATATAAATTACAGTACTATGGTAATATGAAAACTGAAGGTCTTCCTTTAGTTTCTTTCCATAAATTCTCTCTTGCACCAATTATTCCTGGAGTAGCAAAAGAAGGTACACCATTATATGATTTACATGAAAAAATGTTAGCTGAAGGTGTAGACTATGTATTGTTTGAATCTGGTTCCAAAGTTGGGCATATCGGAAGTGGGGATGATATCTTTAATGAAGATAATTCAATCAATAAAGATGTTCCTTTTACTAAAAACACTGTGTTTGCAGAATACTTGAAAAATCAAACAGAAATGAATGATGAGTATAAAGGTAAGTCAATATTCTCTACTCAGATGAGAAAGCTTATCTTGGATGGTCTATATGAGCAAGGGGTTATTGTTAGTACAGATCCTAACAGTATTACAAACAAAGTGGTAAATAGATACTTAGACAATATCAAAGACTACACAGAGTTATTAAAACTTGAGTTACTTGATGAAATTGGTTATAATGAAACTGCTCCAGGAGAATATACTCCAAAAGATGCTGAAAGTATCGGTAAGTTATTAATGTTAATCAGAGATAACTTAGAAAGAGAAGATGCTATCAGTGATGATATCATTTCTTTTATTGATGCAACTAAGACAGGTGAATTAGTAAATGACCTTTCATTCCACCCCGAGGCAGGTAAAATTGAAAAGTTACTATTATCTCTTATTAACAAAAGAATCATTAAACAAAAAGTAAAAGGGGAACCTTTGATTCAAGTTTCTTCAGCACTGTATGAAGGCAATTTCACGGGAATGCCTACTTTTGAGAATCCTACAGATGAAGAGATTAAAAAATGGACAGGTAGTAATGGTCTTCCAACTTATCATAAAAAAGTTAATGGAGAAACTGCAGCAATGAAGGTTATGATTGCTTTGCAAGGAGATTATGCTAACTTATTAAACCTTGAATACAAAGGAGAAGCTGTTGGTACATTGGATAGACTAAACCAAGCTATCAAAGATGATAAATGGTTAGATGCTGATAACGGTGCTAATAGACAAGCTGTAACACTTGTTGGTGTACGTATCCCAGTTCAAGGTTTGAACTCTATGGAGTTTATGGAAGTGTATGAGTTCTTACCTCCACAAGCAGGTAATATCATTATTCCTCCCGCAGAAATAGTTGCTAAATCAGGGGGTGACTTTGATATTGATAAACTTACAATCTTCATGACTAACATAGGTAAAGATGGTAAACTTAAAGAAAAAACTCATGAAAATAATGAATGGATTAAAGAACAAGTAGCCGAGCTTAACGCAAAAGGTGAATCAACTGAAACTTTATTCAAAGCTCAAAAAGCTGGATTAGAAAATGATTTGATTAGAGATATCAAAGAAATTCTTGAACTACCTGAAAACTTTGTTTCTCTTGTTACTCCAAATGGTACTTTCTTACTTAAAGAAATTGCTGATGATTTATCTCAATATGTTATGGATTATAACCGTTTTGATACTTTCATGACACAACCTCAAAAAAATAAGAAAGGTAAAGATGTTATTAGTCCTACAAGAGTATTAGAGAATGCTTATAACATCTTTAAGCATGAATCAAACATTGTTGGTAAGAAAACTCTTGGTTTAGGTGCTATTGAAAATACATTCAATGTACTTATGAATTCATTAGGTGCTTACATGCCTAAAGAATATCTAGGTAAAAAAATAACAAAACAAGTAAGATTAGCATTAAGACACAACACTATTGATGTTGATGGAGAAAAAAGAATTTCTTTATCAAACAGATATGATGTTGACATGTATAACAAAATTGCAGATATCTTTTCTCAAGCAATGAATGGTTGGGTGGATGTTGAAAAAGATGCATGGATCTTCTTTATCCAAGGTAACTATGAAGTGGCTCCGATCTTAACTTACTTAGCTAAAACAGGTGTTCCAATTAAAGAAGCAATTTACTTTGTATCACAACCACTTGTAAGAGAGTATGTGAAAGAACAAAGGCTTGCAACTTCAGCTTATGCAGAAGTACTTAACAAAGTACCTAAATTTGGTGGTGTTAAACTGAATGCAGCTAAAAACATTTTCCGTAAATATTTTGGAAATGATGTTACAGCTAAAGCTAACCAGGATACAATTTATACAGATGCTGAAAAGAAACTAAATGCTTATTTAGGAAATAGAGTGAATAAAGAATTCACGGAGGCTGAAATGTACAAGCTTATAAAGGATTACAAGACAAATTCAAAAGCTGCAAAATCTGATCTTTCTAAAGCTATGTTCTTACACTTCCTACATATTGAAGATCATATTAAGGGTATTACTCAAGTAAAAATGAATGCTAACCCTGATACAAGTTTAAAATCTGTATTATCTGATGTAGAACAAACTGAATCTAATTTAGAAAACTTAGGTCAAGATCCAGGTTTAAATTACCTTGTAGAAAAGTTTTTAAAAGATTCTGTAATATCTTCATTCTTTAATGGTCCTCTAGCACTGTCAATAAGCAGACCTTTATTCAAATTAAGATACCACAAGGCTGTTAGCCAATATTTGATGGATAAAGGAATGGGTATCATTCAAGAAATGAAAGATACTGTAGGAGAAAACAAAAGAGATGTTTTCAGTTCTACTTTCAGAAATGACTTGGTGATGTACTTGTTACAAAATGCTATTAGAAAATATACTAAGTCTGATAGCTACATGTCTTTGAATTCTACAAAAATGTCTACAGCTCAAATGAAGTCTAATGTAATTGGAGCATTTGTTAAAAATGGTACACTTTATATTGATGAAGCTAGATTAAAACAAGAGTTTGAAGATAAAACTTGGATGATAAATAGTGAAGCTGAAAATAGTTATGAAAAATTGGGATTACACCCTTTACCAGCAGGTACTTTTCTAACTAACCGCAAAGGCAACTTGTCTCAATATATAAAGTTTGTTGCTGAAAGAGAATACTTGAGAAGTCAATATCCTAAAACTGAAGGTCAAGACAAAGCTGAGTATGAAGAATTTTTAGCAAACAAAGCATTGGATAATACATTCAACTTGTATCATTTATTCAAAGATCCAGAAAATAACTATGCTAAAAGATACACTGAACTTTTAAATAAATACCCAAGACTTGCTAATAGATTTGAGGTACTTAAAAAAATCAGTTATGATGATCTTAAAGTTAAAACTAGAATTGGAACTAATGTAGTAGAGTATGCTAACTTAAAACTTAATGATAGAGATGTAAATAATAGCAAAGCTAATTTGTACACAACTAACATTAAAAATTTAAGTGATGTTGTTAGCTTAAGAAAACTTGGATACTCAGAGGCTTCAGCTCTAGAAATATCTGATTTCTTCAAGAAACTTCCAATGTATGCTTATTTACAATCCGGATTGAATAAGACTCCTTACAGCTTTACAAGTATTGTTGATTACACAGATTTTGCTAATATCTTAAAACAAGAATCTGAAGATTTCATCAAAGTTCTTAATTCTGATAAAGCTACTATTGTATTAGAAGACTTCAACAGTATTTTCTTAAATGAAAACTCAAACAAAAGAGGTAATAAAAGAGGTAGACTTAAAGATTATATCACTGATATTGATTTCAGAAATATTACCGCTGCTGACAAAAAAGAAATTAAAGCTATTGAACAAGCAAATGATTCTATAGAAGAAGATTATTTAGAAGAAACTTCTGTAGAAAATATGATGACTTTTGATGATCAAGATGCTGATGTTAATTACTACAGAAATTTAGTGAAACAACATCCTGATGTAATTTTCATTACTAATCCTGCTGTAACAGACATACAAACTAAGTTTGAAAAACCTGAGACTAATCAAGCTAAATTTGCTAAATTAGCAGGTGAAATGAGTATAACAATTCCTACAGATTTAAGACCAGGTGATAACATGAAAACTTTCCCTGTTAATAAATATGATGACTACAAAAAAATGATTGAAAGAAAGATTTCAGATATTAAAGCAATCATGAGTTCACAACCAGTAGCATTTTCTAAAGTAGGGTATGGAAACTCATACTCAATGCCTCAAGAATTATTTGTATATTTAAGTAAGAGGTTATATGAAGAATTTGGATATGTTAATCCAGGTTCAGCAATAGACAACCAATTAAGTAACCAAGACATAAATGATGCAGAAATACTGCAGCAATTTGGTTTTGAAAGTGATCCATTTAAATGTTAAGAAATGACTTGTGAAGTAACAGCAAAAGCACTCCAGTATTTAACTGATGAAGGTTTTATTAATTCTGATAATGAAATAATTGAACTTAGTAAAGATGACATATTAAAAAAAGGAACCTTGTTACAAAGAATAAACAAGCTTACCGAATTTGCTCAAGAAAAATATAAATTATTAACAGGAGACAGACTTTTATTTAGCATCCAAGTCAATACTATTTTTGGTAAAGAGGGTGTGAGTAAATTACACCCTAATCAGTATTTATTTAGTGAATTACAAGATAAGATTGATAATTATAAACCAGCTACAGAAAATTCTCTCACCAGTTATAAAGGGATTCCTATAATAGATACAGAAGATATTATCTCTCAAGAAGGTACTAAAGGTGCAGCTAGTTATAGTAGAACAAACAACATCATCAAAGTAAATAGAAACTTTTTAAAACAAAAGTTTGAAGAAAAAGCTTGGACCAAACCAAGAAAGTTAAAAGAAACTCTACATGGTGAACTTGTTGAAAGTTCTGTAGAAGCTTTACCAGAAGATCAATTTAAAAATTATATTGAATGGGAACAATTTATAATAAATCATGAATATCAACATTCTTTATATTCTAGAGAAGATTTTAATAAAGATTTTCCTAATCAAACAAAAGGTGCTTATGAAACTGAAATAAATAGAAGAGCTTTAAAGGACCTTTATAATGAATCACAAATAGAACAAGTATTTGATATAAGTTTTAATGAAGAAATTCCATTAGTGGAAATTAATCTTGATACTATAAATAGTACAAGAACAAAAGAAGTTGCCGATATATTGGCTCAAAGACTTTCTCAAAGCTTAGGTGTAAATTATTTTAACATCAACACTCAAGAAGCTGAACAGATTTTAAAAAATTCATCTAAACCATATAATGGAGAACCAGCTTTCTTTTATGCAGGAACTGTGTATGTAGTTGGAGAAAATGTAAATGTCAGAACAGTACTTCATGAGTTTTCTCATCCTTTGTTAGGAGGTATCAGAAAAAGTAATTCAGGTTTGTTTAACAACTTGTTTAATCAACTTGCTATGACAGATGAAGGACAAACTCTTATGAAATATGTTCAAAGTGATTATCCTGAATTAGAAGTTAACGGTGATTTATTTAAAGAAGAAGTATTAGCTTTTGCTTTACAATTAAGAGCAACAAACAAAGTTAATGATGAGATAGAGTCAAAAGGTTTTGAAGCTTTTATAACTAAGCTTTTAGCAGCAATGAAACAGTTTCTCCGTAATACATTTGGTTCTACTGTTAATGTAAAAAACTTAGATGTAAATACTACACTGGATGAGCTTGCTGAAATGCTTTTAGAAAAAGAATTTGAATTTACTACTGATATGGTAACAGAAGATGATCTTGTAATGTATGGCAGATTTGTTACTGAAAGAGCTAATGAGTTAGTGAGTAAGTCTAGTAATGAGTCTTTACAAAAAGTAGTAAATGAGACATATGCTCAAGCTAGAATGATTTATAATCAAGCTAAAAATTTCCGTACAGATAAACCTACTTATGAAAGACTTCAAAAAGCACTCTTTAAAGAAGGAACAACAAGTTTGCTCCCAGAAGTTGTAAATACATTAAAAGGTTATCAGAATATTGATACTGACCAAGTACTTGACACAAATGCAATTATTGATAGTGTGTTAGATGCTGAAGAAAAAAGAATGATTGATACTAAACTCAAAGCTGATGCTTTAGTTAATAGTTTGAATAAGATGGATATGTCTAGTGATTTAATTATCAAAGACTTAAATAAAATTTTAGCTCAAAAAAATGTTAATAACAGACAGTTGATCAGTTTAGTAAATCTTTACAAAAATACAGCACATGCATGGGATTCATTAATTGATGAAATAAATAATATCTTGCATGAAGATGAGATTGATACTTCAAGTGAATTCTATAAAACTTTAAATAAGCTGAAAAATAATACAAGTATAATTCAAACTCAAATAGCAAATATTTACAAAAAAAGTAATATTCAACTTTTTGTTGAAATAACAGGTAATATGAATGACTTTGTCGTAAAGCAATTAAATTCAGATTTAAAATTAGTATTACAAAAAGCTTATAAACCTGATGAACTTGAAAAAGTTATTAATAACATATTTAACAAAGTGGTTACACAGACTTTAAGCAAAGAAGATATTGAACATTTAGCTAAAGATGGTGTGGCAGTTGATAAATTAAATGAGTTTGTTAAAAAATACAATACTTATATTGTTGATGAAGATAAAATTACAAGAGCTTTAACAGGACATGCTAAAGATGTATCTTGGTTCAATAGATGGTTGGAAACATATAGTTCAAGTAATGATATTATTGCAGGACCTCTTGCTGATTTTATTCAAAATCAAAAAACTGAAGTTGAAACAGAAGTATGGCACAAATCTACTAAGTTCCAGAGAAAACTTGAAGAACTCTTACCAAAAGTAAATTTCAGTAAATTAAATACTACTCAAATAAGAGATATGGTATCTGGTATTGATTACATAATGACTGTTGATAAAAAAACAAATCAACCAGTAAAAAAAGCAATTTATACTTTCTTGAATGAATTTAATAATGGTTGGAGATATGAGCAAGATCTTCTTGAATACAATCTTGAAGAAGCAAGAAAAACAGGGGATAAAGAAAAAATTTCTCAGGCATTAGCTGCTTTAAGACAGTTCAATACTGACTACATGTGGCAAGAATATACTCCAGAGTATTATGAGAAAGATGATATTTTTAAATCTTCTGAGGTAGGTAATTTAGCATATTTAGCAAGAAAACAAGCTCTTGACAAATACAACAACTTGAATAATAGTTTTACTAAAGAACTTGATAGATTTGAACATTACGGAGAAATTAAAGCTGCTTATAGAGAATACACACAGTTATACTCAAGTTTATATGAAGACGGAACTCCAAAGTTTGATGATCCAAGTAAAGGTATTTATGATGCATCTATTGCTAAAGTACTCCAACAACATAGACAAGCTACACGTGATTTTTATGAATTTATTGCTCTTGAAGGATCTCTTGAGACTTCTTATAATCAATTTGTAACAGGTCTTAAAACATTGGGTGTTGAAAAAGGTACAGCTGAGTTTAAAAAGAAATACAAGGAATGGCTTAAACAAAATGTTAAAGTTGTTTATTCAGATGAGTACTATAATAAAAGAAATCAGTTATTCACAAGATTAGCTGAAATTCAGTCTAAAATGAATGAAACCTTTAAAGCTGAGTTTGATGTTAGTGCTGCTTATAAAACTATTAGTGATCTTATCTACAGCTACAAAGATGATTTTGGACAACCAGACACAACTCAATTAGGAGTTGAAAGATTGAAAAAAATTAAAGACTTGGAACAAGCTATCATCAATTTTAGAAATACGGTAGATACAAAATCAGGCCTTTCTAAAGCAGATACAGAGAAATTAAATTCTTAT
>Ga0164296_1003594_pt1 | contig 14534 bp, 14 predicted proteins | sample GEODES057metaG_FD_113533 | JGI IMG/M metagenome (GOLD analysis project Ga0164296, IMG submission 113533) | Dystrophic lake water microbial communities from Trout Bog Lake, Wisconsin, USA - GEODES057 metaG | ecosystem: Environmental > Aquatic > Freshwater > Lake | place: USA: Trout Bog Lake... | reverse complement strand
CCAACACGAGAGACAGGACGCCTCTATGACCGGATTGATGCAGGGAAAACGCGGGCTCATTATGGGTGTCGCCAATGACCATTCCATCGCCTGGGGAATTGCAAAAACGCTTGCGGCGCAGGGCGCAGAGCTTGCTTTCACCTATCAAGGCGAGTCGCTTAAAAAGCGCGTCGAACCACTCGCAACAGAGGCTGGTTCCAACTTCCTCATTCCTTGCGATGTTGAAGATCTCGCATCTGTCGACGCGACGTTTGACGAGGTTGCAAAGAAATGGGGTTCGATTGATTTTCTCGTTCACGCCATCGCCTTCTCCGATAAGTCCGAATTGAAGGGCCGCTTCGCCGATACAACGCGTGAAAATTTCTCGCGCACAATGTTGATCTCGTGCTTCTCATTCGTTGAAGTGGCCAAACGCGCTGCGTCCTTGATGCCCAATGGTGGCTCGATCGTCACATTGACCTATGGTGGTGCAACCCGCGTGATGCCGAATTACAATGTGATGGGCGTTGCCAAGGCAGCGCTTGAAGCCTCGGTGCGTTATCTCGCCTCCGATTTCGGTCCCGATAATATTCGTGTGAATGCGATTTCCGCCGGACCGGTTCGGACCTTGGCGGGTGCAGGCATCGCGGATGCGCGTTTGATGTTCAATTATCAAAAGCGCCACGCGCCATTGCGCCGCACCGTGTCGATTGACGAGATTGGTGGATCCGGTCTTTATCTCTTATCTGATTTATCAACCGGCGTGACGGGCGAAGTGCATTTCGTCGACTCCGGTTACAATATCATTTCCATGCCCCAACCTGCGGCGCTTAAAACGGTTGATGACGCCGAGACAGCCGCCGAAGCGCGTCTTGTGGGCAAGGCAGCGGAGTAATCATCTCGTGACGAACCTGGCCCCAAGCAGCAAAGACGGTATTCTAGCAGCGCAAGATATTCGCGCTTTGCATTCGGCTGGTGTTATTCAAGCGGACCGACCTTTTGCCGATGGGCAGGTGCAGCCTGCAAGCCTTGATTTGCGTTTGGGCCGCCGCGTCTGGCGTGTTCGTGCCAGCTTTCTTCCCGGCCCTGATCGCGCGGTCAAAGATCGCCTTGAGCGCATTGCGTTGCACGAGATTGATCTAACCAATGGCGCAGTGCTTGAAACGGGCGCGGTTTATATTGCCGAATTGCTCGAAGGCTTAGCCCTTCCTGCGGATATTTTGGCTTCAGCCAATCCCAAAAGCTCGACGGGTCGACTTGATGTCTTCACCCGCGTGATTGCCGATCACGCGCAGGAATTCGATCAGATCGAAGCAGGCTATCATGGCCCGCTTTATCTTGAAATTTCGCCACGCACATTCCCCGTGCTCGTTCGCACCGGATCGCGCCTGTCGCAGGTGAGATTTCGCCGCGGCCTCGTTCGGTTGGATGATACACAACTCAAAGCCCTTCACGCGCGTGACCGGCTTGTGACATCGTCTGAACCTTCGATCCAAAACGGCATCGCCGTGTCGGTTGATCTTTCAGGTTTTGGCAAAGACCATCTCGTGGGCTATCGCGCCAAGCGCCACACGGCCCTTGTCGATGTGGATCGGGTCGGCGGCTATGAAGTCGATGATTATTGGGATCCGCTCTACGCGCGCAAAGACCGCGATATTATTTTGGATCCCGGCCAGTTTTATATTTTAGCGTCCAAAGAAGCTGTTCATGTCCCGCCCGATCATGCGGCGGAAATGACGCCTTTTGATCCGCTTGTCGGCGAATTCCGCGTTCATTATGCAGGCTTTTTTGATCCCGGCTTTGGACATGCGGGCAGTGGCGGCGCGGGCAGCAGGGCTGTCTTGGAAGTACGCTCCAGAGATGTGCCGTTTATTTTGGAAGATGGGCAAACCGTCGGCCGCCTCGTTTACGAGCGGATGGCCGCGCTGCCTGACATGCTCTACGGCAAGGACTTAGGCTCGAACTATCAGGCCCAAGGCCTAAAACTCTCAAAGCACTTCAAGGCGCCTTAAGCGCGGGTTGGTTTTTTAAGAATTTTAAATGATATCAGCAATGGCTTTGGCATAGGCCGCCATTTGCTTCTTGCCAAATTCGGTCATTTGAATCGATTTGGCGCGTCCATCGACGGCATCTTGAACTTGGGTAATCAATTTTAATTTCTCAAGCGCCCGAAGGTGTTGCCGAACGGAAGCGTCGGTCGCCTGAGTATAGTCGTAAATCGCCGATAATTTGGCTTTGAACTCGTGTTCAGAAAGAAAAATAAGAATTTCGATACTCGTATGCGTACGAGATTTGAATATCGTCTGTTCGATTTCGACGAGTCGTCTGCGTCGCTTCGCTATTTCAGAAATAGCAATAGTTTCAATTTTTTCGGGCATTTTTTAAAAACAAAACTCGACGATAAGTATAAACGTGGATCGAGAATTATCACACCGACAAGAATAAAAATCTGAAATGTTTTTCGGTATATTCAATAAATCAATATCTATACTAAATGAAATTAATATTTCTAATTGATAGTCTAATTTTGCGATCTATTAGAATAGAAAATACTATTAAATTATATAAATATAAAATATGCTTATAAACTTCTTGGTTAAATTGTTTAAAAATTCACGTCGAATTTTGTATTATGACCCGTTCACTGAAGGACAATCCGCCTAAACCCGGATGAAATAAGCCAATTGTCCCCTTGATCCGTGAACCGATCCCAACTACGTCCGATAGTCGTTGGTTTTAACAATGAAATGCCATCTTCCGCCGTTTGAAAGTTGAATGACCTTGCCCTCTCCCGCCTCCCGCCGCCGAACCTTTGCCATTATCTCGCATCCTGATGCCGGTAAAACCACGCTGACAGAGAAGCTCCTGTTAATGGGCGGCGCTATTCAGCTTGCAGGCGAAGTCAAAGCCAAGAAAAGCGGCACCCAAACGCGTTCTGATTGGATGGGAATTGAGCGTGAGCGCGGCATTTCGGTCGTCACATCGGTGATGACCTTTGAATATGCCGATTGTGTTTTTAACCTGCTCGATACGCCGGGCCATGAAGACTTTTCTGAGGATACTTATCGCACGCTGACCGCGGTTGATTCCGCCGTCATGGTAATCGATGCGGCTAAAGGCATTGAGGCACGCACGCGAAAACTGTTCGAAGTTTGCCGTTTGCGTGACATTCCTATTGTTACCTTCATCAATAAGATGGACCGCGAAACGCGAGATCCGTTTGACCTGTTGGATGAGATCGAAAAGACACTGGCTTTGGACACGGCGCCTATCAATTGGCCTATCGGGCAGAGCAAAAGCTTTGCGGGAACCTATGATTTTAAGCGCAATCGCGTTCGTCGGATCGATACCGATGAAGAGCCGATGACGGTGAATGGTCCGGAGGATTCACGTGTCGGAGCCTTATTGCCGGAGCATGAATGGCCGGCATTTCTCGATCAGATTTCCTTGGCCCGCGAAGCCTGTCGGCCGTTTGAGCTTGAGGCCTTTCGCGAGGGTCATTTGACGCCCGTGTTTTTTGGCTCGGCGCTTCGGAATTTTGGTGTGCGGGATCTGATTGATGCCATGGCCGAAATCGCCCCGCCGCCACGCGCGCAAGAAGCCGATACAAGAACGGTCAACGCCGAAGAAGCAAGAATGACCGGTTTCGTGTTCAAAATTCAGGCGAATATGGATCCGAACCACCGCGACCGTATTGCCTTTATCCGCGTGTGTTCCGGTAAACTTGAGCGTGGCATGAAGGCCAAACTGGTGCGAACAGGAAAAGCTTTACCGATCAATGCGCCGCAGTTCTTTTTCGCCCGAAACCGCGCTTTGGCCGAGGAGGCATTTGCCGGAGACGTCGTTGGTATTCCCAATCATGGAACGCTGCGCATTGGCGATACGCTCACGGAAGGTGAGGAATTGGTGTTTCGCGGCGTGCCAAGCTTCGCGCCGGAAATTTTGCGACGCGTTCGCTTAAAAGACGCCATGAAGGCCAAAAAGCTGCGTGAGGCGCTGGAGCAATTGGGCGAAGAAGGCGTCGTTCAATTGTTTATCCCCGCCGATGGCTCAGGCGCGATTGTCGGCGTGGTTGGCGCTTTGCAGCTCGATGTCTTGCTCGAGCGGTTACAGGCAGAATATGGCGTCACGGTTGAATTTGAGCCGTCTCGCTTCACGATCTGCCGGTGGATCGCGTCTAAAGATAAAATCGAGCTACAGAAATTTATTGATAGTCATTTATCCTCGATCGCACATGATCTCGACGGTGCGCCCGTCTTCTTGGCGCCATCGGCCTTCACGCTCAATTATGAGCATGAGCGTTGGCCAGCGATTGAAGTGACCGATGTGAAAGATTATCAGATACGCGAAAAAGTCGCATAACAAGAACGAGAAAACGATAATGGCGCTTCCATCGGGGCAGGAACTTAAGATCACCGAAGCAACGCTTCGCGACGTGGTGAAAGTCATTTTCCGGTCGGCCGGATCAAATGAGCGCGAATGTGATCTCCTCGCCGATCATCTCGTCGAAGCCAATCTCAAAGGCCATGACTCGCATGGCGTGGGTATGATCCCCGCTTATATCACCTCGTTAAAAGCCAATGAATTGGTGCTTAATCACGCGCCGCGCCTCGTTACCGATACCGGTGGGGCGCTGGTTCTCGATGGTGGCGGCGGTCTTGGCCAATCCATTGCCCATGATGCGATGGTCATAGGCATTGAACGGGCTAAAAAGACCGGATCGGCGATTGTTGCGCTGAACAACAGCCATCATATCGGTCGGATCGGGCACTGGGCCGAGCAATGCGCGCGCGAAGGGCTGGTATCGATCCATTTTGTGAATGTGATTTCCGAACCTGTCGTTGCTCCTTTTGGCGGCAAGGTGCCAAAGCTTGTCACCAATCCGATCTCCATTGGCATTCCACGGCGGGACGCGGCCCCGGTCATCGTCGATTTTGCGACGAGCAAACTGGCCCATGGCAAAATCCGGGTCGCCTATAACAAAGGCGTCAAGGTTCCCGATGGCACCCTGATCGATGCCGAAGGCCGGCCGACCAATGATCCGGCGGCGATGTTTGAAGCCCCAACGGGAGCTATTTTGCCCTTTGGCGAGCATAAAGGCTGGACGCTGGCCTTTGCATGCGAGGCGCTCGCGGGCGCGCTGACGGGCGGTCAGGCGATGAAAGGTCCGACCACCAAAAAAGCCATTATCAACAATATGCTCTCGATTATCGTCTCGCCTGAAGCATTGGGCACGCAGGCAAATTATCTCTCGGAGCTTGAAAGCTTCGTGCACTGGGCCCAATTACCCAGTGAAGGCCAATCGCCAACGGTACTCTTGCCGGGTGATCCTGAGCTGGCAACCAAGGCGGAGCGTTTGGAGCATGGTATTCCGGTGGATCGTAACACATGGCTTCAAATCGTTGCGGCAGGACAATCGGTTGGCGTCTCGGATGCCGACCTTAATGCCTATCTCGGCTAACGGCTTGCTTCCTCTCCCATGACAGGCCATAGACACCCATGGTGTGGCGCGCATGAGCGGATCGGGATCACGAGAAAGAACGCATGACGGGTTCGACTGATCAACCGATATCCGCGCCTGAAAAGCCGAAGCCGGAGCATAAAATCACCCGTTGGCTCGGCCCGATGCTTAGCCTTGCGCTGATTGTGGGCTCGTTTTTCGTGCTCCGAACCGAGCTGGCCGACGTAACCCTCGCCGATATTCAACAGGGCATTCATAAAGCCAGTAGCGGGCAATTGTTTCTGGCCATCGGCTTTACCGTGCTGAGCTATATTTTCTTGGCAGGCTATGACGCGCTCGCCATGCGCCAGCTCGGCCTTAAGATTAAGCTCGCCACCGTCGTTTTTGCCTCGTTTACGAGCTATGCCATCTCTTTCACGCTTGGTTTCCCGCTTTTAACCGCCGGAACGGTGCGCTACCGGATCTATTCGGCGAGCGGCGTTTCCTCGTCAAAAGTGATGAGTCTCACTTTGATCGCGGGCATGACCTTTATTCTCGGCATGGCGGTGGTCGTCGGTGTCGGCCTGATGTGGCAGTCGGAAGCGATTTCCACGATCAATCAAGCCACCGCCCATCTCAACCAGCTCGCCGGAATGGCGGTTCTCTCGGCCATTTTGGTGTATCTCGTCTGGGCGGCGGCCAAGAGGCGCCATGTCCGCATCAAGCATTTCTTGATTGAGCTTCCGACCCTTAAAGTTTCTCTGGGCCAATTGGCCTTAGGCGCCGCCGATGTCTGCGCCGCTTCCGCCGTGCTTTATGTCTTATTGCCGGAAGGCCATGGCATCGCCTTTGAAACCTTTGCCGCCGTCTATGCTTTTGGCTGTATTTTGGGCGTCATCAGCAATGTTCCGGGCGGCATTGGCGTGCTGGAGAGCACCATTCTCGGCGCGTTTTCGAGTGTCGGAAAGTCCGATTTGCTGGGCGCGCTGCTGCTTTTTCGGCTTTGTTATTATCTCGGCCCCTTTGTTTTAGCGGTCGGAAGCCTTGGCATTTATGAAATTGTCATGCGACTGTCACGGATCCGTGAGCGAATCCTCGATCGCTAAATCGGCGAGGGATGCTTTGATCGGATGAAAGAGGGTTACGGGGGCATGGACGGCACTCAGTCTGCACTATTGCCAGAAGTACTCGATGCGCTTTCCGATCCCGTGATTATGGTGGATGGGCGCAAAGTGGTTACCTTTGCCAATGCCGCTTCTCTCATCGCATGGCCCGCTTTGACGCGCGGAACGCCCTTGTCCTTCACACTGCGCGCTCCCGATCTGATCGAGGCCATTGATGATGTGCTGGCCCGCAAGACGACTGTTTCGCGCGGAACAATGACGGAGCGCCAGCCTGTCGAACGATTTTTCGAGTTTCAAGTGGTAGGCCTTTCGCCCTCCGCCAATGCGAGCCCGCGCACCGCACCTGCCGCTGTTCTCGTGTTTCGCGATCTGACGGAAGCACGCCGCTTGGAATCGATGCGGGTCGATTTCGTGGCCAATGCGAGCCATGAATTGCGCACGCCGCTGGCCTCCCTCCTCGGATTTATCGAAACCTTGCAAGGCCCGGCGCGCAATGATCCGCACGCCCAAAGCCGATTCCTGGATATTATGCGCGAGCAAGGCCGCCGCATGGCGCGCTTGATCGACGATCTTCTATCGCTCTCCCGCGTCGAGATGAGCGAGCACCGTCGCCCGGTCGATAAAGTCGATTTGGGGGCCCTGATCCGGCAAGTTGTCGATACGCTCCGACCCGTGGCCGAGGAACGGCAGGTTAGTTTCAAGCTTAGCCTCCCCGATCAAGCCCTCTATGTCATCGCCGATCACGATGAATTGATGCGGGTTGCCGAGAATTTGATCGAAAACGGCATCAAATACGGCCAGACGGGCAAACAGCTTGATGTCTCGCTTAAGATTCACGACCAAAATTCTGAACAACCCTGTGAATGCCATTTAAGAGTTCAGGATTACGGTCCCGGCATCCCGTCGGAACATCTGCCCCGGTTAACCGAGCGGTTTTACCGGGTCGATGCCTCGGCCAGCCGTGAGACGGGCGGCACAGGCCTTGGCCTCGCCATCGTCAAGCACATTGTCAACCGCCACCGCGGCCGGCTGATGATTGAGAGCGAGCTCGGTTCGGGCTCGACCTTCCACGTCTATTTGCCTTTGCACGGGATAAAATAGCGGGCTGCCTCGTAATTCACTCAGCCGTCTTGGATTTGTCACAAAGCTGTCATGCAGACCGGATACGGGCATGTCATCGTGGTACGAAACCGCGCTATGCCGATGGCGTTCTCCTTGTATTAAGAACCCACGGCAGTACACAAAAGGAGATAGTCCCGTGAAATTTTCAACCCTGATTGCCGCTGGCTTTGCCTTGGCAGCCTCTGTATCTGTAGCGTTCGCCGAAGACATTTCAGGTGCGGGTGCTACTTTCCCATACCCAATCTATTCGAAATGGGCTGATGCCTATAAGAAGGTTTCGGGTGTAGGCCTCAACTATCAGTCGATCGGCTCCGGCGCAGGCCGCAAGCAAATCCAAGCCAAGACCGTTACCTTCGGCGCGACCGATATTCCTCAGAAGGAAGAATATCTCAACACGAACGGCTTCGTTCAGTTCCCAATGGTCATGGGTGGCATTGTTGCTATCGTCAACCTTGAAGGCGTTGCCGGTGGCGATCTCGTTCTCGACGGCGACACGCTTGCCAATATCTATCTCGGCAAGGTTAAGACCTGGGACGACGCAGCGATTTCGAAGCTCAACCCAAAGTCAAAGCTTCCTTCTTTGCCAATCATCGTGATCCGTCGCTCGGACGGTTCGGGCACGACGTTCAACTTCACGACCTATCTCTCGGCTGTTAGCGCAGACTTCAAGAAGAGCGTCGGTGCAGGTGAAGCCGTTGAATGGCCAGTTGGTATCGGCGCAGCAGGTAATGCTGGCGTTGCTGCAAACGTCATGCAGACCAAGGGTTCGATCGGTTATGTCGAATACGCCTATGCAACGCAGAATGGCCTTGCATGGACCGACATGGTCAATTCGGCTGGTAAGCGCGTGAAGCCAACTCTGTCGTCGTTCAAGGCAGCTGCTGCTAAGGGTGACTGGGCGAATGCGAAGAATTTCTACCTCATTCTCGCCAACTCACCTGGTGAAGCTTCATGGCCAATGATGGCAACGACCTTCATCCTCATGTATGCTCAGCCTTCTGATCCAGCAGCCTCCTCGGCAGCGCTCAAATATTTCGATTGGGCCTATTCGAACGGTGGCAAGATGGCAGAAGATCTTGACTATGTGCCAATGCCAGACTCGGTCATCGCCCAGGTTCGTTCGGCCTGGAAGGGCATCGCTAAGTAAGTCTTTTACGACTGATCAATCGTGGAGCGGCGGTTCTCGCCGCTCCATTCTACCCTTCGACGGAGAGCTGCCGTGACAACCATATCGGAAAGTTCAAAAAACCTAGATATGTCCCTTTCCAATGATCGGGCTCGCGTTCTCAAAAGTCTCGTCTTTAGCGATACATTATTTTCCTTCGCGACCCGCGCAGCGGCCTATGCGGTTCTGCTTCTTCTCGCTGGCATCATCATCTCGTTGATTGTCGGCGCATGGCCGGCCATGAAAGCCTTTGGCTTTGAATTTCTCGTTATACAACGGTGGGCACCGCAGCTTGAGCCCGAGCCTGTTTTAGGCGCCTTAGCGCCCATCTACGGAACGCTTGTATCCTCGTTTATTGCGATGTTGATCGCTGTTCCCTTTGGTCTCGGTATCGCTATTTTCCTTACCGAACTTTGCCCGCATTCGATCCGCCGTCCGATCCGCTTGGCCATTGAACTTTTGGCCGGTATTCCGTCGATCATTTATGGCATGTGGGGCTTCTTTGTTCTGGGACCATTCTTGGCCAATTATATCGAGCCGAGCATTGTCGCTGCTGTCGTCAACATCCCTGTGCTTAACAGCATATTCAGCGGTGAAATGGTATCCAATCTCAGCCTGTTCAACGCGTCGCTCATCTTGGCGATCATGATCTTGCCTTTCATCACAGCCATCGCCGTCGATGTGTTCTCGACCGTACCTCCGGTGTTGAAAGAGGCCGCCTATGGTATCGGGTGCACGACATGGGAAGTGGTCAACAATGTGGTGCTCCCCTTCACCCGCGTAGGTGTGGTTGGTGGTGTGATGTTGGCTTTGGGCCGCGCTTTGGGTGAAACCATGGCCGTTACCTTCATCATCGGTAACAGCTTTAAAATCACGGGCTCAATTTTCGCACCAAGCACTACGATTTCAGCAGCAATTGCTAGCGAGTTTGCGGAAAGTGAAGGGCTTCACCAGTCTGCATTGATCCTGCTCGGTTTACTGCTGTTCGTCTTGACTTTCATCGTCCTTGCCACGGCGCGTTTCATGTTGATGCGTCTAGAAAAACGCGCAGGAGCTTAACACCATGGCAAGTTATGCTGCACGCCGTCGCAACAGCACGTTCATTATGGGTCTCTGCCTCGCTGCCACCGGTATCGGTGTCGTTTGGCTGTTTCTGATTTTATTTTCGCTGCTCGTAAACGGCATTCCCGGATTAACCTTCGCGGTCTTTACGGAAATGACCCCACCACCCGGCGAACATGGCGGCGGCTTGCTCAATGCGATTTTTGGAAGCCTCTTGATGACGATCATCGGCGTCGGCATCGGCGCGCCGATCGGTATTTTGGCGGGCACTTATTTGGCGGAGTATGGCCGTCATTCAAAGATCACGCCCGTCATTCGCTTTATCAATGATATTCTTTTGAGCGCGCCATCGATCATCATCGGCTTATTTGTCTATGGTGCCGTTGTCGTGCCGATGCGAAGCTTCTCGGCCGTTGCGGGATCGATTGCTTTGGCCGTGATCGTTATTCCCGTTGTTGTCCGCACGACCGAAGATATGCTTTTGCTGGTACCTAATACGTTACGCGAAGCAGCATCGGCGTTGGGATTACCGCGCTCCTTTGTCATTCGCCGTGTTGCCTATCGTGCCGCTCGCGCAGGTTTGATTACGGGTGTTCTTCTGGCTGTTGCGCGCGTGGGTGGCGAGACAGCCCCGCTGCTTTTCACGGTTTTGTCGAACCAGTTCTGGAGCGTCAGTCTTGTAAAGCCAATGGCTAATTTACCTGTGACGATCAATAATTTCATCAATAATACCGATGCAAACTGGAAGCAGTTGGCATGGACGGGCGCATTGTTGATTACGGCTGCCGTTCTGAGCCTTAATATCGCAGCACGTTTCTTCGGAGCATCGAAAGATGGCCGGTAATTTCAACCAATTTTACGGTAAGAGCTTGTTCCATCATGCTTGAAAAAATTTCGGTCAAGAATCTTAAATTCTTCTATGGTGCGAATCTCGCGCTTAAAGGGATCAATATTCCGCTCTATGCGAATAAGGTCACGGCCTTTATCGGTCCATCGGGCTGCGGAAAATCGACGTTGCTTCGTGTGCTTAATCGCATGTATGATCTTTACCCTGGTCAACATGCCGAAGGTGAAGTGGTGTTTGATGGTCGCAATATTCTCAATCCGGGCGAGGATTTGAATTTGCTTCGTGCGCGGATCGGAATGGTCTTCCAAAAGCCAACCCCATTTCCGATGACCATTTACGATAACATCGCTTTTGGTCTTAAGCTTTATGAAAATCTTTCGAAGTCGGAACTTGATGGTCGCATCGAAGATGCTTTGAAGCGCGCCGCCCTTTGGAATGAAGTTAAAGACAAGCTCGGTGCCAATGGTTTGAGCCTATCGGGTGGTCAACAGCAAAGACTTTGCATTGCGCGAACAGTAGCGATCAAACCGGAAGTAATTTTGTTTGATGAGCCATGCTCCGCATTGGATCCGATTTCGACCGCCAAAATCGAAGAATTGATCGATGAATTAAAAGCGGAATATACGATTGCGATTGTGACGCATAATATGCAGCAAGCCGCGCGCGTGTCCGAATATACGGCCTTCATGTATCTTGGTGACTTGGTTGAATTTGATGAAACATCAAAAATCTTCACGACACCAACAGATCCACGCACGCAAGATTATATTACTGGCCGGTTCGGCTAATTTTAAAGCCTCCGGAGGGGAGATATCGTTATGACAGACCATACCGTACGTGCTTATGACGACGAGCTTATGGAAATAGGCCGTAAGATTACGGAAATGGGCGGCATTGCCGAGACAATGCTGGCAAATGCCATTCAATCACTTGTGAAGGGTGACACGGAACTTGCACAACGTGTCATCGCTAGCGATCCCAAACTTGATTTGCTTGAGCGCGAGATCGAAGAAAAAGCAATCTTGACGATTGCCCGTCGCCAACCCATGGCGATCGATTTGCGTGCGCTTGTATCGGCTATTCGGATTGCGAGCGACATCGAGCGTATTGGTGATTTGGCAAAGAATGTTGGCAAGCGTGTTGTCGCAATCGATGGTCAATTCGCTCCTCAAAAGATTGTCGGCGGCGTCATTCACATCAGTGATCTCGCGCTTGATCGGTTGCATCGGGTATTGGATGCCTATGCGCATCGTGACGTTGAAGCGGCTATGTCGGTTTGGAACCAAGACGAGGAAATCGACCAGCTCTATAATTCACTGTTCCGCGAATTGCTAACCTATATGATGGAAGATCCACGCAATATCGGCTTCTGCGCCCATCTCTTATTCTCGGCGAAGAATATCGAGCGTATCGGCGATCATGCGACCAATATCGCCGAGACGATCAAATATCTCGTCACCGGTGAAACGGTTGTAGCGGATCGTCCGCGTGCGGCCGATGGATACGCGCCTTTACAAACGCCTTAAGTTTGAATCGGAAGAGCAAGAGAAACCTGTTATGTCCGCAAAACCACGTGTCTTGATTGTTGAAGATGAGGAGCCGCTAACGCTGCTTCTGCGGTACAATCTAGAAGCTGAAGGTTATGCCGTCGATAGCGCGGCCCGCGGGGATGATGCCGAAATCATGCTCCGCGAGCAGGTGCCTGATCTCGTAATCCTCGATTGGATGTTGCCAGGCCTTTCCGGCATCGAACTTTGCCGGCGTTTAAGGCTGCGGCCAGAGACGCAAAGCCTGCCTGTTATTCTCTTGACCGCGCGCGGCGAAGAAAGCGAGCGTGTTCGTGGCTTGGCAACGGGTGCGGATGATTACGTCGTCAAACCGTTTTCAGTGCCCGAATTAGTGGCGCGGGTGCGTGCGCTTTTACGTCGCGCCTCGCCCAATCGTTTGGCGACCTCGCTTGAATTGGGCGATCTGTTGCTTGATCGGGGCAGCCATCGCGTTCGCCGTGGCAATCGTGAGCTTCATCTCGGACCAACCGAATTTAAACTCCTCGAATTTTTGATGGAGCGGCCCGGTCGCGTGTTCACCCGCGGCCAATTGCTCGATAGCGTTTGGGGTATGGACGCGGAAATCGACGAGCGGACCGTGGATGTCCATGTCGGCCGTTTGCGCAAAGCCGTGAATAAGCCCCGCGAACGCGATCCGATCCGGACGGTTCGGGGCGCCGGCTACTCGTTTGACGAGAACTTTTCCCGCAGAGCTTAAGTGAATAGCGCAATAAAAAAACGCCGCTGAATTTAGCGGCGTTTTTTTATTCGTAATTTTCCAAGGGATCAGATCTTAATCACGCGGCTTATTGCGTCGGCGATCATTGGAAGGCTGATAGGCAATTCGGGAATGGAACGCGCAATAGGGCGTTCCAACCGGTGAATTGCCACCGCAAAAGCGGAAATCGGTAGAGGCTGGATCGCCAAACGGCCAGCGGCAGGTTGTTTCCCGCAATTCCATAATGGTGATGCGTGCCGACATTGGAACGACCACTTCCTCGAAAGGCTGCACGTCATAATCGATAACAGGCGACAACATCGTTTCTGCCGACGCCGCCAAAGCCAGATTGCCGCGAACAGCACCACGGCCACCACCACCACCGCCAGCGCTAACCGACGAATAAGACCCAGCCGCCGACGTGCGACCCGATGAATGCGTTAAAGGATGGCTTGGAGCGCGTGTGACCTTACGAGGGCGCGAGGAGGGAGCCGATGGCGTCTTCGCCCGACCCGACAACCCCAGACGGTGCACTTTGCCGATCACCGCATTGCGGGTAATGCCGTGATTAAGCTCTGCTGCGATTTGACTCGCGCTAAGCCCTTGATTCCAGAGCTTCCGCAACAACTCAACCCGTTCATCGGTCCAGGACATTCGTTACCTCATTAACCCCACGCGACGCCGACAGTCGGTCGGCCGATCCCGTCTTTGACAACATAAACCCGCTGGAGCAGCGGCGGGACAACCAGAAGGGTCATCACCAGATGTCGTGTTTGACGTGGTGACAACCTAGAATATGCCGTGACTCTGCTGCAAGCATTGCGGAGTCCCTCACATGGTTTTCCCCAGCGATGAGTAGTGGATATCTTCATGTCGTTTCGATGGCGGTCAGTCCGAACGGTCAAATAAATTTGAGGCGCTATATAAGATTGACAGAGAATTAAGGCATTCTATGATAGAAAACTGCAATGAGCCGTCCCCAGAGGGCGGCCATTTTTGTTTTTATGCCCCGTATTCGAAGGAGACAGAGCTATGGTCGACACAAGTTCCGCCGCGCACCCGTCATCGGCACTTTTGCCGGTCTTCGCGCGAATGGACCTTGCGTTTGAGCGAGGCGAGGGCGCTTGGCTGATTTCGACCAAAGGTGAGCGCTATCTCGATTTCGGCTCCGGCATCGCGGTCAACGCGGTTGGCCACGCCCACCCGCATCTGGTGGCGGCGTTAAAGGCGCAATCCGAAAAGCTCTGGCATACGTCTAACCTCTACCAGATCCCTGACGGCGAGCGGCTGGCCCAGCGCCTCGTTGAGCATTCTTTTGCCGACACCGTGTTCTTCACAAACTCCGGCGCAGAAGCACTCGAATGCGCGATCAAGATGGCGCGTAAATACCACGCCGCCTCCGGTCACCCCGAGCGTTATCGCATCATCACTTTCGAAGGCGCTTTTCATGGCCGTACGCTGGCCACGCTCGCCGCTGGCGGCCAGCAAAAATATCTCGAAGGCTTCGGCCCAAAGGTCGAAGGCTTTGAT
>Ga0164296_1003593_pt1 | contig 14536 bp, 12 predicted proteins | sample GEODES057metaG_FD_113533 | JGI IMG/M metagenome (GOLD analysis project Ga0164296, IMG submission 113533) | Dystrophic lake water microbial communities from Trout Bog Lake, Wisconsin, USA - GEODES057 metaG | ecosystem: Environmental > Aquatic > Freshwater > Lake | place: USA: Trout Bog Lake... | reverse complement strand
CGCCTCCCGTAAGATGCGGATCTTGTCTTCCGTCGTGTATCGTTTCCCTTTCATTCGTCTGGTCCTTTCTTAAGTCCCAGACTAACACATCAGCTGGCCCGAAAAAGTGAAGTCACGTCAATGACACCAGCTAAAAGCGGCAGAAAAATGTCTGAGTAGTTCGTCCCCAATAAAACTATTGCCCCAGCAATTCCACCTCGATTATGCACCGACGATGAATTGGTAAGCGCATTGATCAAAATTGGAAAGATAACTTCCAATTTGTTGCGGCCAACATTTTCCAAAGCCTCTGCCGCTGCACCTTGAACTCCAATGTCACCACTCTTCAAATACTCTGTCAAAATTGGCGTTGCCTTTTCCGCATTCGTTCCCATGCTGCCTAAAGTTTGCATTGCAAACTGAAGGACGCGGACATTCCGATATGAAATACGAAGCTGGTTGGTTGCATTTTGTTGAGGATGAAATTTGTTAGTCGTTAGAAAATCAATCAAAACAGGAACCGCATTCGACCCAAGATTTTCAATTTTAGGGATGATTAAAGTTGGCTGGCGTGAACGACCCGACAAAGCCGGAAGCATCATCGCCGCCAAAATTGCAATCACACAAATCAAGACCAACAATTCAATCAAAGTGAATCCGTTGATTTTTGCTTTGGTCGAAAGCATTTTCATGGCTGCTAAAACTGTAACTCCGCCCGCCCCGCCGACAAGCGCGTTTTTTCGTCCCAACGGGACAGTCTGACAATAGCCCGCAGTTTCAACTGCGGGTCAGCGTTACATTGAATGAGTCCCACCGGGACGGCTGAACGGACAACACACCCTTGCCAACATCCAAAATTTATTTTGAAAAGCCCGGTCGTCCCGCTGGGACGATTAATTATTGAACAAACAACCCGGCGTTAAAACGCCGGGCTATTGTCAAAGGTTCCTGCGGAACCAATGACCACACCACAAAATTACCGCCGGCCTTTGGCGCGGTTGCTGCCGCGCGGATGCGATTTCTTGCCGCGATTTTCGCCACGGTTTTTTGCAAACGTCGGTTTCGCGCCGCCGGTGGGTTTGTAGAATGGTTTTTCGCCCGGCTTGCTGAATGAACGGACGAACGGCTTCGCGCCCGGCTTGCCAGTCGGTTTGCCGAACGGTCGCGCGAAAGGTCGGCCGCCGGTTTTCTCGCCGGGCTTGCCGGTGGCGCGGAGGAACGGACGTTGACCGGATTTTCCCGGGGCTTTGGCGGCGTCGCGGAATTTGCGTTTCGCCAAAACCGTTTTCGGGCGCGGCTTCGGCACGAGCACAATCGGACAGCCTTCGAAACCGAACGCGGCACGTAGTTCGTTGCCAAGGCTCTTCTTGTATTGGTCGGAAAACAATTCGTCGCGGTTCACGAACAGCAGAAACGTCGGCGGCGCCTGACGCACTTGCGTGGCGTAATAAAATTTCAGGCGATGACCGGCGGCGCTGATGGGCTGACGGCGTTCGATGGCGTCGTTGATGGTGCGGTTAAGAATCGCCGTGGGAATTTTCTGCTGCAACTGCGCGGCGACGTAACGCACGGCTTCGAGCAAACGATCAAGATGAAAGCCCGTCGTGGCGGACGTGAAAATCACGGGCGCGTAATCGAGGAAGAATAATTTGTCCTGCACCCACGCGCCGAATTCGCTGAGCGTCGTGAGCTTCTTCGCCGTGCCTTCGGTGCGTTCTTTCGCTTCGCGACGAGCGATTTCGTCTTCGCGCGCTTTGCGGATTTCTTCGGCGAACAGATCCCATTTGTTGATGACGAGAATGCACGCGCGGCGTTGCTCGACGATGGTGTCGGCAATTTTTTTGTCCTGCTCGGTCACGCCCACTTCGGCATCAATGACAAGCACAGCGATGTCGCACCGCGCAATGGATTCGGTCGCGCGTTGCACGCTGAAAAATTCCACGGAGTCGTCCACCTGCCGCGATTTGCGCATGCCAGCGGTATCAATGAGAATATATTTCTGCCGCACGCCGTCAGTCTCGACCTCGAACGGCACGTCCACGGAATCGCGCGTGGTGCCCGCGATGGGCGAGACAATGACACGCTTGGAATTGGTGAGCGCATTGATGATGGAAGACTTGCCGACGTTCGGACGACCGACGATGGCGAGCTTGAGCGGTTCAACTTTGCGCGGGGCCAACGGCTTGGCGGCGGATTCATCACCGTCAGCTTCAACCGTCGTTTCCGCGCCTTCAACTTCCGTTTCCGGCTCAGCCACGGGCGCAGGCAAAAATGCCGCAGCAGCGTTCATCAAATTGGGAATCCCTTCGCCGTGAATAGCGCTGACGGGAAATACTTTTTCGAAACCGAGCCGCGTGAATTCCATCGCCGATTCTTCCAAACGATGCGTGTCCACTTTGTTCACGGCGACGAGCACGGGCTTGCCGCTTTTACGAAGGCGTTGCGCCACTTCGCGATCGAGCGGGACGATGCCATCCTGCACGTTGACGACGAGAATAATTGAGTCCGCCGATTCGATCGCGATGTCCACCTGCTCCACGGCGGCGCGCACAATCACGTCGTCGGACTTTTCGCCGCGCAGCAAACCGATACCGCCGGTGTCCACGAGCGTGTAAGGGCGACCATGCCATTCCGCCTCCACCGTCACGCGATCGCGCGTGACGCCGGGTTCATCGTGCACGATCGCGATGCGCCGTTTGACGATGCGATTAAACAGCGCGGATTTGCCCACATTCGGGCGACCGACGATGGCGATAAGTCCTGACATGGTGACAGCTTGCGCGATTTTACGCGGTCAAGAAAGCCAAAACCAACCGCGATGAACTGTCCGCTTGTTTTCGCACCGAAACTTTTTAACAATCTGCGTCGCCGCATGAATCCGACGCTTATCATCGTGCCCACTTACAATGAACGGGAAAATCTCCCGCGCATGGTGGAAAAATTATTGTCGCTGCCCGTCGCTGTGGATGTTTTGGTTGTGGATGATAATTCTCCCGACGGCACGGGCAAACTCGCCGACGAACTGGCCGCGCGCCATCCGCAGGTGCACGTTTTGCATCGCACGGAGAAAAATGGTTTAGGCCGCGCCTACATCGCGGGCTTCAAGTGGGCGCTGGATAAAAATTACGAATTCATTTTTGAAATGGATTGCGATTTTTCCCATGACCCGGACGAAGTTCCGAATTTTCTCAACGCCGCGCAAACCGCCGACCTCGTGCTGGGCTCGCGTTACAGCGGCGGCATCCGCGTCATCAACTGGCCGCTGAAACGGCTGCTCTTGAGCCGGTTCGCGGGCAAATATGTGAAGACCATCACCGGTATGCCCTTCACCGATCCGACGGGCGGCTACAAATGTTTCCGCCGTCGCGCGCTGTCGGCCTTGCACCTCGACGCGATTGAATGTTACGGCTACGGCTTCCAAATTGAGCTGACGAACAAGCTTTGGCGCGACGGTTTCAAAGTTGCGGAAGTGCCGATTACTTTTGCCGACCGCACGGCGGGACAATCCAAAATGGCGGGCGGCATCATCAACGAAGCCTTCTGGCTCGTGTGGCGGCTGTGGTTGCAGAATGGTTGCCGCCGTTGGCCGCGCAAAAAAGCGTAACCGCCGTCGCCCATTTCCGTCCGACTCGCTATGAAACTTAATTTTCTGCTCACCGCTTTGCTCCTCGCCGCTGCCAATCTTTTTGCCGCGCTCCCGAAAGCCGGTGACACCGCGCCCGCCTTTTCCGGTCAGGATGAAAACGGCAAAACCGTTTCGCTGGCCGATTTTGCGGGCAAGAAGACCGTGCTGCTGTATTTCTATCCGAAAGATTTCACCGGCGGTTGCACCAAGGAAGCCTGCGGCTTTCGCGACCGCATGGGCGACTTGCAGACGAACAATGTGGAAGTCATCGGCGTCAGTTTTGATTCCGCTGCGAGCCACCAGAAATTTATCGAGGAATATCACCTCAACTTCACCCTGCTCGCGGATACGGATGGAAAAATCGCCACCGCTTACGACGTGAAGATGCCCGTGATGAAAATGGCCAAGCGCGTCAGCTTCCTCATCGGCGCGGATGGAAAAATTCTCCATGTGACGAACGCGGGCGATCCGGCGAAGCACTTCGACGAGATGAACGCGGCGATTGCGGGCATAAAAAAGCCGTAACGCCCTGCCGGCGTCCCAGACTGCCTCAAAATTTCAAATTTTGACCCGCCCGCGATTGCGGCTGCCTTAAAGTTTTAAGTTTTAGCCCACCCGCGTTCGCGGGCGGGTCAATTTTTCAAATTTTAGCCCGCCCGCGCGTAAATGTGCGTCAGATTTTCAAGATTTGACCGACTTTGAGAAAATAGTTGGTCGCTTTTTCAAATTCCAGACGGTTTTGAAACCAAAGTCAGTCGCTTTTTCAAAATCTGGACGACTTTCAATTCAAAGTCGGTTGCTTTTTCAAATTTCAGACGACTTTCATTTCAAAGTTGGTCGCATTTTCAAATTTCAACCGATTTTGAATCCAAAGTCGGTGACTTTTTCAAAATCTGACCGATTTTGAATTGAAAACCGGTCAATTTTTCAAATTTTAGCGCACATTTTTCTCGTTCCTGACTGGAATTCAACGAATTAGGCAGGAAGCGCGGAAAACAGTAAGTTTTCACCCGATAAGGCTGGGTAGAAAAGGCATTGACCGCGCGTTGACAACTTTTTTGAGGCTTACCGCTTACTTCATCAAGCCCGCTTTGCCCGGCGTCATGGCCATGATGCAGGCGGCGGTCCGGCTCTTGAGTGAATACAAATCCACCGTCGTTACTTCCACCGTTGGTTGCGGATTTTCAATCGCCGTCAGACAGAGGCGCAGCGGACGGACGCTGTTCGTGGAAGAGGATCCGCCCACCCACGCGAGCCGCGAACGTTCGGCGGTCGGGCCGGCGATGGGTTCCTCGCCTTTCTTCGTCATCCAATCGATGAAGTCGTCGCCGTAAAGCATTTGATTCGTGGCGGACGTGCCATCGGCATAACGAAAAACCACGGCGCAAACGGGCGTGCCGTCGTCGGAGGTGAAAAAGCAACCGTGATAGACGTAAAGCGTCTCGAACTTTTTATTCATCGCGATGCCGAGGCGGGCTTCGGGAAAAATGATGTGCAACTTGGTGGCATTGCCCTCGCCCCACAGACAAATCATGCCTTCGATGTCGAGCGGCACGCCGTCGAACACTTGCAGGCCGCGCGGCACAGTTTTCCACGCGGGAAAGCGCGTGATGCTGTCAAAGTAAGAAGCGGGCGTGGTGTAATTCGTCGTCAAGCTCAACGGCGCGGCGTCATGGCTGGCAATCATATCCTTCGCGGTGTCGGTCGCCACGGCGGGCGACGCTTTCTTACAACCTGCCAGCAGCGCGACACAAAAGAGGCCGGTGATAATTAAGGCGGTGGGGCTTTTCATGGCTTTTATAGTGGCCGTGATGTTCCGACCAATCAAGCGCACAATGCGGGACGGTTTCCGCTTTAGCCGGCTTGACTCGGCGCAATGGATTTATTAAATCCACCGCAACCAAATCACCGATGACAACCTTCAATACTTCCCGCGAAATTCCGGCCACCGTGGAACAAATTTTTGCCGCCATCCGCACGCCGGAACGGCTGGCGCGCTGGTGGGGACCGGCGGGCTTCACGAATACTTTTAACGTGTGCGAGTTCAAGCCCGGCGGACGCTGGTCATTCATCATGCACGCCCCGAACGGTCAAAATTATCCGAACGAAAATGTTTTTGCCGAAATTGAAGTGCCGAACAAAGTCGTGGTGCAACACGTCTCGGAACCGAAGTTTCACCTCACAATCAAGTTGACGGCGACGGCAGCGGGCACGCTGGTGACTTGGTCACAGGCATTCGCGAGTGCAGAAATGGCCAGCCGCATCGAGCACATCGTCGTGCCCGCGAACGAACAAAATTTGGATCGGTTGACGGCAGAAGTTTTGCGCGCACCCGGCGGCGGCTGATTCAGCGGTGGCCGCGACTCACTGCGCGCACACCGCCAGCGAAAATTCCGTTTGCGCGCGACCATTTTCCACGCGGAAGAGCACGCGGTTCACGCCCGGCTTGAGATGCACCTTGCGAAAGCCTTCATCCACGCGCCACGACTTTTGTTGTTTGCCACTGGCCCAAACGAGTTGATCTTCCAGCCACACTTTCGAGAAATCATCGCTGCCCACGGCCAGCCACACATCGCAGTCCGCCTCGGCGCGCAATTCGGTGTAGCCGTAATAAATAATATATTCCAAATCGCGCGCCTTGAACGCGCCGCCGCCGCCATCCGTCACGCCGCTCGGCAGCGGATTAAAATGATCGAACGGCGGCACGACACGCGGTTGCGGGGACTGATGAAATTCCCAGCGCACCGGCTGACCGCGTTTGCCGACGTAAGTCGCATTCAAATCCACGACCGTCTCCGGCGGAAATTGTTTTTCAATATTCGCGCGCCCCGTGTTGTCGAACGGGCCAATCAAATACCAACTATCCACAAACATCCAGCGCCCCGGCACCGCGCCGACGCCGATGACCCGTCCCGGCACGGCGGCTAAATCTTTTGGCACCGGCGGCGGACCGGAACTTGTGCCGTCGCCGCTCCCGCCCGGATTCAAACCCGAACTGGCACCACCACCGCCAGCAACGCCGTTGCCAGAACCACCGCTGCCGCCGCCGCCAGTTCCGCCCGCACCAGAACCGCTGCCGATTGCGCCGGTGGTCGCGCCGCCCTTGCCGCTGCCTGCGCCCGCCTTGCCGCGCATCGCACCGGTCAAATCTTTTGCCGTTTGATTTTCGTCCTCGGTGGCGAGCTGCTCCAAAGTTTGTTGCTGCGCCGCGCCCGTTCCCGTTCCCGCGCCGCGCGCCTGCGCCACCATGGAATCCGCCAGCGAACGCATCGCGGCAATTTGCGAACGCGCTTCCAAAATCGCCTGCCGCTGCGCTGCCGGATCCGCGCCGCTACTCTGCGAATCGCTCAAAGCCGCCGCCAAATCCGGCCGATCCGGTCGCGCCACGTCGGTCAACTCCAAGGCTTGCGCCAATGGAATTTGCCGTTGCATCGCCAGCTCCGTCGCGCGCAATCGCCGATACGATTCGGCCAATTCAGATTCCGTCTGCACCGCCGCCTGATACACGCCCGCCAAATCTTTGGGAGTTTGCGCCACCGCTGCCGTCGTCGCCGATGAAACCACCCCGTCGCGCGCGTCGGTAAAAGTTTTTTCCGCGCGCGCCTGCGTGGCGGTCGCCACCGTCTGCAACGACTGCGCCTCGCGCAATTTTTCCGCCGCGCCTTGCTGCAGCGCTGCCGGATTCATGCCGACCGGCGCGGACTTGCCAGAAAATTTTGCGATGCGCGCGGTTTGTTCCGTGATACGCGATTGAAACTTCGGAATGTCGCTTTGCGCGCGGGCAAGATTCTTCTGGGCATTGGCGGCGGCGCGCTGCGTCTCAGAGGTGCGTTTCTTGGCGGTAGAAATTTGCGCCTTGTCGCCGCCGGTTTGCGCGGCGTCAAACGCCGTCTTCGCGGACGCAGCGACGGCGAGCAATTGCGGCAAGCTGTTGCTTAATGTCACAGAGTTGCTCAAGGCGGCTGCCAATTGCGCTTCCGCCGCGCGCAACATTGCTTTTGCTTCTGTCAAATCATCGGCCTTCGGCGCGTTCTTCGCGAGCAGTGCGGCCGCGCCCGTAAGTTGACCTTCCGCTTCCGCTTGCGCTTGCGCAGCGCGGGACTGCGCGGCGTTCGCTTCCGTTTGCGCCTGATACGCCGGTTCAAATTTCGGATCCGCCAACGCGAGCGCCTCCAACGCCTCGGCCTGAAACTGACCCGCGCCAGTTTGCGCGGCTTGAACGGCGGCGGTCACATTCGTCAACGCGGACACGTCCGCAGCATTGGTGTTTAATTGCGAAGTAGCTTCTTTTAACGCCACCGTCGCCGCCGCCTGCGCCTTCGCAATGTTATTCTGCGCGGCGGCAATTTTTTCGAGAGACGCGGGTGCGTTGGTAGAAGTTTGACGCAGTTCGTCGCGCTTGCGGGCTTCGAGCGCGGCGAGTTCGTGCTGCGTTTGCTCCAACGCGTGAAGTTCGCCCGCCAACTGTTCGGCCTGTTGCTGACGCACTTGATCCATCACTTGCGCGGCGCGGGCGGGACTCACGCTGCGCGCGGCGTTCGCCCGCTTGGCATTCAGATCAATAAAGTGAACCGGCGAAAAGAAAACCAGCCAGCCGAGCAGCAGCGCATGAAAAACCAGCGACGCCAACCACCACGCGGACGTGCGCGCGCGCCGCGAAGATATATTCGGGTCGGGCGTCATCGCTTCAATGCGCCGTTTCGCCGCGCGTGTGCAAGCCGAGATTGTGCAGACCTTCAAACGCGCAGAGATCCATCACATGGACCACGTCCTCGAAACGCACGTTGCGGTCGGCATCAATCCGCACCTTGCGATTGGGTGTGGCCTGCGCGACCTGACGCAGTTCGCGATGCAGCCGCTCGGTGTCCACCGGCTCCATAAAATTGTCGCCACCGAGAAAAACTTGTCCCGCCTTGTCCACGCCAATGACAAAAACATCCGGCGGCTGCACGACGGTGAGCGCCGCGCTGGCATTGGGCAATTCGATTTGAAGTTCCTGCTGCTTATTTTTTAACGTGGTGGCGACGAGGAAAAAAATGATGATGACCAGCATGCAGTCAATCATCGGAATCAACATGATTTCGAACGGCTCCTCTTCTGGTTTCTTGACGCGCATGATGAGGAGAAATTATTTCTGTGCGGGTAAAGTGGCAGCGCTGTCCTCCGCGCTTTTCATCAGCCACGCGGTCAGCAGACTCGTGACTTCTTCTTCGAGTTCCGCGCCGAAACCGGCGATGCGAAATTTGAAAACGTGGTAGAGCGCGAGAAATGGAATCGCGATGGCGAGCCCCAATCCCGTCGTCACCAGCGCCTGCGAAATGCCGGCGGCCAGTTGCGTCGCGTCGCCGAGCGAACCGGCCAGCGCGACGGTCTCAAACGTGTCAATCATGCCGATGATCATGCCGAGCAAACCGAGCAGCGGCGCCAACGTCGCGACGATGCCGAGCGGATAGGCGCGCTGGTATTGTCCTGCCAGTTCGCGCGAAACAATTTCGCCGCAGATCTCCGAAACTTCCAACATCGGTGCGCGGCGATTTTTTGCGATGAAAGAAATTACACGCGCCAAAGTGCTCGGTTCCGTCTCGCCCAATTGTTCCAGTTCAGCAAACTTGCCGGCCTGCCAAAGTTGGCGCGCGCGCGCGGTCAAACCCGACGGCACCAGAAATTTTCGACGCAACCGGAATAGGCGCTCGAAGACAAAGCCCGCGCCGAAAACCGACATTCCAATTTGCACCCACGCGGTCGTGCCGCCCTGCTTGAGTTTTTCGCCCCACGAAGGCATCGCGATACTTTTGGCCGGCGCGGCGGCAGGCGACGTATCGGCGGCGAATAATTTTCCACAGAAGAACAGCAGCAGTAAAAAGCCGCAAACAGGTTTGAAAGAATTGCTCATAAAATTTTAGTTGGCAGTGTTAAGGACGTTCGTCAGTTGAAACAAGTTGCGGGTCTTTTACCAAACGCAGGTGAAACTTCGCGCTGGTTCAGGTTGCCGATGCGTTGGCTGCCAGCGCATCAATAGCTGGTCTTCAGCCAATTGCTCTTGCTCCACGTGAGCACGCCCGCGCCCGCGCCGGAAGTTGGACTGGTCACGATGCTTTGCAGATTGCTCGGGTCGTCCATCGTGTAGGTGTAAGGTAAAACGCCGCCGGGCGCGCCCGAAGCCGGATTCCACGAGAACGCAATAATCGGTGCCTGAAACGGTCCGAGCGGACTGCCGGCGTCGGTGCTGTTGCCGCGCACCACGGTGCTGTCCATTTGATAAATCATATCCAACCCCAGAATTTTTCCGGTGTAAGTCGGATCGGTGACATCGGTCTGGTTGTTGCGCAACGGATAAAGGCTATCAATGTAAACGGATTTTTCCACCAGCACCGCGCCGCCCTCGGTGGAAATGCTGCCGTTGAGCGGCGGATTAAAACTGTAAGTATTATTCAACGTGTTTTGATTCGCGGTGGACATCGCGGCGGCGCGGGTGTCACGCAGACGCTTGGCGGCGAGCGCATCGGTGTCGTCCACCAGATTATTAAAATCATGCACGTTGCCAGCGCGCAGACGCGGCACGGCGCGATCCCAGACATTTTTCATCCACAGATGATGGAACGTCGCCGACAAATTCACGTTGTTCGGATCTTTGTCGTTCGATCCCATCAGGTGCGTTTTGTCGTGGCCTTGAATGATGGTGACGATGTCCGTGGTGCTAAATCCATTATTCCGCAGGAAGCCGTAAAACGCGTAAGAATTTTTGTTTGATTCGAGCGACGTGATTTGTTGCCACACAAAACTGTTCGTGTTCGTCGCGCCATCGTCGCCGGTGTATTTGCACCACGAGAGCGTGACATTCGTCGTGCCAGCCTTGAAATCCACAATGCCATCATACGATTTGGTAAACGTGCAATGATCAATCCAGACGTTGTAAACATTGCCGCCGTTCGCCAAATCAATGTAATCCCAATCGTTCCCATCGTAACCGCCCTTGCTGGTTTCGTCCCATTCCCACATCTCGTCGAATTTCAGATTGCGGACAATAATGTTGTGCGTGCTCTTGATGTTGAAAGTGCAGTGGCGAATGGTCGCGCCGTTGGCGGAAAAAATCGTCAGGCCGCCATTTTTATATTTGATGTCCATTTTGCTCACGCCGGTCACAAGCAAACGCGGATGCAATTTTGGCGGGTTGTGCGCCGTGAACGGCGTGCTGCCCAAAGTTTGAACCGCCGTGCCGATTTCATTCCAACCCAAGTCGAGGTCGTTCATGATTTCAATCACCTTGATGCTGCCATTCTTGTTGAACGCGAGCACCGCCGTGGCGAGTTGCAGCGCGTTGGTGACTTTCGCGTAAGCCGGATCGGTGTCAGGAATTACACCGCCACCGATGGTCGCCTGACCAAAACCTTCGAGATTGAATTGCGCATTGTTGGTGATGGTTGCGCTGACAGTCAGCATGGCAAACGTGCTGGTCACCGCACCATAATTGTTGGTCACGATAACGGAGTAACTGCCTGCGTTGTTGGTTTGAACATTCAGCAAGGTAAGTGTAGTGCTGTTCGATCCCACCGGCGTGTTGGTGTTGAAAAACCATTTGTAAGTCAACGGCGCTACGCCAGCCGCAGCCACGGTGAAGGTCGCGCTGTTGCTCACCGTCACAGCTAAACTTTCCGGTTGCGCCTCGATGACTGGCGGTCCCAGCACAGTCAGCGTCGCCGCCGAACTGGTCGCGCTGCCAACCGAATTCGCAACGACGACGAAATAATTTCCAGCATCGGCGGCGTCAACGGAACTCAACGTGAGCGTCGCGTTGGTCGCGCCCGCGAGCGGCGTGTTGGTGTCATCCAAATACCATTGATAAAATAGCGATGCCGAGCCAGTCGCGGTGACACTGAAAACCGGATTGGCACCGGTAGCAACAGTGAGATTGGTTGGGTTCACTGTGATGCTGGGCGGAACGAGCACCGTGAGCGTCGCCACGGAACTCGTCACGACGCCAGCGCTGTTGGTGATGACGACGCGATAACTACCCGCGTTGTTCGTCTGAATATTCACGAGCGCGAGTGTGTTGCTGTTGCCACCGACGGGCGTGTTGGTGTTGAACGACCAGAAGTAAGCAAGTGGCGCATCGCCCGTCGCGCTGACGAGAAAATTAGTCGTTGCGCCAACGGCGACGGTCAGACTCTGCGGCTGCGTCGTGATGCTTGGAGCAACGGCGACTGGCGCATTTGTGCCGCCCACGAGCAGGCGGAAAAATTGTTGCTTGAGTCCGGCGGTAACGGGATTCGTGGAATCAAAACGGCCGGTTGCATCAAACGAATGCGACGCGATGCTCGGCCAGTTGGATAATGACAACGTGAGATTGGTGCTGGCGAGCACTTGATAAATGCTGCTGGACGGGCCGTTGCTGCCGCGCAAAATCATTCCTTGCGACGTCAGCAACGCCTGCGTGATGACTGGCACGCCCGCGAGATTGGTGGCACCACTCGACGGCGTCACGTCCGCCCACGTCGTGCCGACGCGAATTTCATCAATCAAATAAGACGCAGTGCCGAAACTCGCGGTGGCTTGCGCGACAACATTAAAATAGTTCAGCGTCACACCCGCATTTACGCCATTGGTCGTGGATGCGCCGGGCGTTGGCTCCGCAGCCGCGCCATAAAAACTGCTGGATGGATTCACCCACAAGGCCACTTCGTCCTTACCCGTTACTCCCGAAAAAGTATAACGCACCACCACCAAACTCGTGCCGGGGCTGGCAAAGGGTGTGCCGACAACATTGGTCACGCCGCCCGCTTTTTTCTGGATGCCCAACTGGCCGGTGGTGCTCAAATTCAGATTCAAACTATTTTGCGTATCGCCTTTGACGTCGTTGTGAATGCCGACAATGATGTTGTTGTTAACGTTCGGAAGCGACCGGACGTTGAGGAGAAATGAAGCATAAAGAATATTCCCCTGCGCGCTCGCAACTCCGGTCCAGTTGGTCAAACCGGTATATTTTATCGAACTCGTTGCGGAATTATTTGTGACCGCGCACCCTCGCCCCGCTGTGGCCGCAAACCCAGTAGGAGCCGCCTGCGCAGCCGTATCGCTGACCGTAATCACACTGTTGTTGCCGGTCCAATTTGTGTTGCCCAAAGTGGCGGACGATCCCAAGGTGCCGTTGGCGGAGTAATTAAATGGTTCCGTGAGCAACAAAGTAGCCGAGGCATTCTGCAACAGAAGAATGTTAATCAAACTAAAAATCAAAAACCTAAAATACATAGCCATCACAAATTCTAGAGGTGGTTCAGAAGCGTTCACCAGTCAGTGGCGCACGCATTTAAAAAAGTTACTTTGATTCACTGGCTAACAGCTTGCGCCATTTCTTCTGGCCGTTGATTACAATGCTGCCGGGCTGTGACGTGTAGTAGTCATAGCCGACATGATTCTTGGCCGCCATCGCCGCATAAGTGTTATAGACAATTCCATCGCGACCGGGAAAAACCGGCTGGCTGTTCGGCAGGTCATAGAATCGCGCCCAGCGAACTTCCGTGGAAGCTGCGTTGGTTTCATAAGCCGTCTTGCCGTTCACCACAACTTTTTCCTCGTTGGTAATCTTGGCGGCTTCAAACCATTTCAAACCGCTTTCAATGCACGCCACAACTTCGGGCGTAGGATGTTTGATGGTCATCAGAAATTTCAAGATGTGGGCGCTTTCCAATCCGCTCAATGTGGCCGGCTCCATCTTGCGCGCGTTGGATGGAAGCAGCGTAAGCGGATCGTGCTGCGCGCACCAAACCGTCTTCTTGCCATTCTGCACGACCTGCGTCTTGATTACGCAATCGAGTCCCTTCGCCAGCGATTTGGCGGCTTGTTTGCGCTGGGCATCATCAAGGAAGGCTACCTCCGGATTATTGTCGGCGATGCCTTGAAGCAGTTCGAGAACATGCGTCATGGCGTCGTCGTTGAAGGTGATGTCGTCATGATACTTTCCTTCGATTGGATAAACCTGCGGCCAACCGCCGTTCGGATATTGCGCGGCAAAAATGAAGTTCAGTCCCTTGATAAAACCCGCTTTGCAATCTTCCCGTTTCGTGGCGAGCCACACGCCCGCGAGCAAATCCATTTCCATCGTGGTTGAACCGTTGTCGAACGTGTCAACGTAATGCGCCGGCTCGCCCGGCTCGTTTTGCGAAGTCCACAGCATACCCGGCTTGCGCGGGCCTTTGTTGAAACCCAGATGCTTGGACCAGCCACCCGACGGCGTTTGAAAGGAAAGAATCGCGTCAGCAAGTTGCTTCGCCTCTTCCCCACCAAACCAATCGGCGCTGACCTTGGGTTTCAATTTGAAATCGCCGCCGCTGGGAGCGCGGAGCGCACTCGTCATTTTGTTGGCGATCACTTCCGCCTGCACGACCGCTTGGTCGGCCAGCGCGTTGGACGCGGACTGCGCCAGATAAGTTTTCCAAGCGGCTTGTTCCGCCGGCGGCAGTTCGTTGACGCGGTTGGTGGTGACCGGTTCGGCAAATCCTGAAGTCAGGGTAAGCGAAAGCGAGAGGGTGAGCAGTAAGCGGCGCATAAAAAATTATGAGGTCAGAGTTATCGTCCACTTCCCTCGAATGGAGCATTGCAAATTAAGGCTCAAACTGACTCATGGCATATCTGAAGTCTTCCACTTGGGCTTGAGTTGTTGGCGATGTGTTTGCAAAATTGTTCCACGCGGCTACGTTAAATTTATTGACGGTCTGCCATTTAACGTGGCCATCCCCAAAGGCCGCATTCAACCCACCCGCCTTACTTCCATTTTTGTGAGATAATTGATCAATGCCTTTATACATGACATCCACCTGACCGGCTTCACTTTTCTGGTCCAGTCCATGAGTTAGTCCTGGGACATGGTTGAGTTTATGTTTTTGTTTGTTCTGTGTCCATCCCCAGCGTAGGGAGGGCGAAGCCCGACCGGAGCTG
>Ga0164296_1003590_pt1 | contig 14541 bp, 10 predicted proteins | sample GEODES057metaG_FD_113533 | JGI IMG/M metagenome (GOLD analysis project Ga0164296, IMG submission 113533) | Dystrophic lake water microbial communities from Trout Bog Lake, Wisconsin, USA - GEODES057 metaG | ecosystem: Environmental > Aquatic > Freshwater > Lake | place: USA: Trout Bog Lake... | reverse complement strand
CTTTGCACCCTCACAAACAAAATTTGCTGAACTTCTCCGGCGGACCAGGAGCTTTGCCTGAGCCTGTTTTGGTGCAGGTTCAACAAGCCATCCAAGCAGTTCCTGGGGTAGGTCTATCAATATTAGGCATCAGTCACCGCTCCAAATGGTTCACGGATTTGGTCTTGGACACCGAGGAGCGTATCAAAAGATTGTTGTCCCTAAAAAACGATTACAAGGTGCTTTTTTTGCAAGGCGGAGCGACTCAACAATTCGCAACCATTTCTACTGCTTTTGACCGAGACCCGAACCGCCCGGCTGAGTATTTGGACACTGGGTACTGGAGCGGCAAAGCCATTGAAGGCGCCCAGTCCATAAAGGACGCAAGTGCTCATTTAAACACCCTACCCAAAGTGGTTTGGAGCGGCAAAAAACATTGCTACTCACAATTACCCAAGAACCAAGATTTGGAGTTGAGTCCAACTGCTTCTTATTTTCATTACGTATCGAATGAAACTGTTGAAGGCCTACAGTTTAAAGAGCTTATGGGCCTGCCCACAGTGCCCCGGATTTGCGATATGTCGTCTGACTTTTTGTCTGCACCCCTTCAAGCTCAAGAGTTTTCGCTCATTTACGCGCACGCTCAAAAAAACCTCGGCCCAGCAGGAGTCACCGTTGTGGTGATTAAAGACAGCATGCTCAGCTTAATGCCAGGGGAGTTTCCTGCTTTTTTAGACTACCGCGTCCATGCCAAAGCGCACTCGAATTTCAACACCCCGCCCGTGTTTGCAATTTACGTGGTGAATTTAATTACAAAGTGGCTAGAAATAGAAATAGGAGGGCTTACTCAGATGGGTGAATTGAACCAGCAAAAGGCAGATCTTTTATATGCGCAAATTGACCAAAGCCAGGGTTTTTATAGGAGCGCGGCGCATATCTCAAATCGCTCTTTGATGAATGTTACCTTTAGACTCGAGACCCCTGACCTGGAGTCTGCTTTCATAAAGCAGTCATTGCACCACGGATTCTCGGGTTTGGAGGGTCACAGATCGATTGCAGGAGTCAGGGCCTCGCTTTATAACGGCGTGACCTTGCAGGCCACCCAAGAGTTGGCTCGGTTCATGGACTATTTCAAAAACACCAACCCAATCAGATGATTAACTACGAGACGTTATAGTTAAAATAATCCATATGAATCTAACCCTTCTACCGACCTTTTGCTTGGTCACAAATCTTTTAGCGGCGCTTACCTACGCGGTCGGTGCGCTTTGGGTTCGCAGAGATGATGAGACGGTTGGACTAAAAGTACTTATCCTTGGCGCTTTTTTTCACGCACTGGGCATTGTGAGCAGCATGTTCGGCGAGGACGGACAACCACAATTTGGTTTTGCGCCCGCATTGTCGGCCACGACGTGGCTTGTTCTTGTGATTTATACCCTTGAGCACTGGAAGATTCCGCAGCTGCGAGTGCACGGGGGGTTGGCTGCACTGGGCACTTTTAGCGTCATCTTAAGCTTAGCATTTGCTGGGCACCCCTTGCACCTTCAGTCTTCGCCTTGGCTGCCTTTGCACTGGATGTTTGGTATGGCGTCCTACGGCTTGTTTGCAGTCGCTGTGGTGCATGCTGCCCTTATGCAGCGAGCAGAGAAAAAAATGCGCCTAGCGCTTGACAACCAAACAGGTCTTCCCCTTTTAACGCTTGAGAGACTCACATTTAGATTTGTCAAGTCCGGTTTTATTCTGCTCACAGCCACATTGATCGCTGGAATTTGGTTTGCAGATGAGCTGTACGGGCCTGCTCACGCGCTCAAATTTGATCACAAAACTGTCTTTGCAGTGCTATCTTGGATCACCACAGGGACTCTTTTGTTGGGTAGGAATAAACTAGGCTGGCGCGGTGCGATCGCCTCCAGAATACTTTACGTAAGCGCAGCCCTTCTTTTATTGTCCTATATTGGCTCTCGGTTTGTACTTGAGGTTATTTTGGATAGAGTTTTGTGAAATACTTAGTCCTACTGGTTATTGTTTATTTTGTTTTTAGCTACATTCGCCGCCAACGGCAAAGAAGTGATTCGCTCAGCAAAGACTTCCCCAACTCAAACCCACAAATCATGATTAAATGTGATGAGTGCGGCGTACATTTCCCCAAAACTGATGCTTTTGCGGGGAGGCAAGGCTCTTACTGCTGCTCAGCTCACCTAAAGGCAAAAGAGAACATTTAATGCACCCCACAGAATCTAAGCTTTGGACAGACGGTTGGTACCGATTTGCAAAACACGTGCACTCTCCTAACTTTGGGGCAAGACCGGCCAACTGCAAAGCACAACTGATCGTAATTCACTCCATCAGTTTGCCCCCCCATCAGTTTGGTTCCGACCACATTGAGCGGTTTTTTTGCAACCAACTGAACCACAGCGAGCACCCCTACTTCCAGGGTCTAGTGGGCGTACAAGTATCTGCCCATTTCCTGATCAAAAGAAATTCAGATCTCATTCAATTCGTAAGTTGCAAAGACCGGGCCTGGCACGCTGGAGAGTCCACATTTCAAGGCAAAGAAAATTGCAACGATTTCTCCATCGGCATCGAACTCGAGGGCGCCGAGTGGGCGGGCACATTCGAGCCTGGCCAATACGAAACCCTCAGCGCTCTTTGCTCAAGCCTTATTGGTGAATACCCGGTGATGCACTTTGCGGGCCACGAGCATATATCCCCTGGTCGAAAAAAAGACCCTGGAAGCGGGTTTTACTGGAGCTATTTGCAAAGAAGTTTAGGCCTGTCCGATTCTTTTTTTCATCAAACTCGGGGCTGACAGAGCAAAAATAAGCTGTTTTTGCACGATTTAAAACATTTTTTAGCTCGACAACTTAAACCCCCCAACCAGATAAACCCGTATTCAAAAATGTCGGTTGGCCCCAGAAAATATGTGCGCATCCTGTGGACAAGCACTCTAAAGGATGAATTTTCTTGACTGTGCGAGACAAAATCTTTGCAAACCCGCATTTAATCACTCTGTAATTACAAGAATCCAGTGTTCATGAGCTTTATAAGCAAGTCCCAATTCTGACCTTAAAGATGGGCTCAGATGCGGTTTAAATGGGTGCAAATAATTATTTTTGAAAAATAGTCAAAATACTGCAACACACTACCCCTAGTGTCTAGTAAACTACGTGGACCCCAGATATAGTGTGGGGCCATCCAAATCCATTTTCCAATTTCCGGTAGACTTTTGCATCTCAAACGTCTGTCTGGCGACGATTTACAAAAACAAAAGGTGTTTTAATCATATGCAAATAGCTTCTACTTCGGTTGGATCTTCCCAAAGTAATCTACTCTCAGACGTTAATCTAAGTTCCGTGCATTTATCCAATCCGGGCAACGGCTTAGCGCAGTACCAGATCATTCGTCGCAACGGCGCAGTTGTTCCCTTTGAGCCAAGCAAAATTGCTGTAGCGATGATGAAAGCTTTCTTGGCCGTGCACGGCACCCAAGGGGCTGCCTCTGCAAGCGTGAGAGAGACCGTGGAGGCTTTAACTCAGACCGTTATGCGCGCTTTGATGCGCTCGCGCCCTGGAGGCGGCACATTTCACATAGAAGACGTACAAGACCACGTTGAGCTTGGGCTGATGCGCGGTGGACACCATGAGATCGCAAGAGCTTACGTTTTGTACAGAGAGCGACGCACTCAGGAACGCTCAGTACAAAAAGAGACTGTCAAACCCGCTCACCCTGTACTGCATGTTTTAGATGGTGGTCAACGAATTGCCCTTGACATGGACCGACTCAAAGCGCTTATGGTTTCTGCCTGTGAGGGCCTGAGCGCTGATGTCAGTGCAGAGCCCATTATGAACGAGACGCTTAGAAATTTATATGACGGCGTGCCGATTGAGGAGGTTTACAAAGCCTCGATTTTGGCATCAAGAACATTGATCGAAAAGGATCCGGACTACACCTACGCAACTGCTCGTCTTTTGATGCATACGATTGCCAAAGAGGTCTTTGGTCGGGAGGTCCCACCTGAGCAGCGAGGTGCTCAATATGTGGAGTACTTCCCTCAGTTTATTGCAAAAGCGATTGAAAACGATTTGCTTGATGAGCGCCTTGGGCAGTTTGACTTGCCTCGCTTGGCCAAAGCCCTTAAAGCTGAGCGTGACCTTCAGTTTGACTATTTAGGTCTACAAACACTTTATGACCGCTACTTCTTGCACGTGCGCAAGCAACGAATCGAGCTTCCCCAGTCCTTCTTTATGCGTGTCGCAATGGGTTTATCGCTTGATGAAATTGACCGAGAGGCAAGAGCGATTGAGTTTTACGAGATACTTTCCTCGTTTGACTTCATGTCCAGCACTCCCACTTTATTTAACAGCGGCACGCTGCGCTCGCAACTCTCAAGTTGTTATTTAACGACCGTGCCTGATGACTTAGACGGAATTTACGAGTCGATCAAAGAAAACGCTCTTTTATCCAAGTTCGCAGGCGGACTTGGTAACGATTGGTCTAGGGTTCGCGCTTTAGGCTCACACATTAAAGGCACCAACGGTGAGTCTCAAGGTGTCGTACCTTTCTTAAAGGTGGTCAACGACACGGCTGTCGCGGTCAACCAAGGCGGAAAACGCAAGGGAGCTGTTTGCACCTACTTAGAGACATGGCACTTGGACATAGAGGAGTTTTTGGAGTTGCGTAAAAACACGGGTGACGACCGTCGCCGCACGCACGACATGAACACAGCCAATTGGATTCCTGACCTTTTCATGCGCCGTGTGATGGAGAAAGGGACTTGGACACTTTTCTCACCCTCAGACGTTCCTGATTTGCATGACAAATACGGCGTTGCATTTGAGCAGGCCTACAACAAATATGAGGAGCTCGCACGCTCCGGAGAACTCAAACCCAGCAAGACACTGCCAGCTGCCGATTTGTGGAGAAAGATGCTCTCCATGCTCTTTGAGACGGGACACCCTTGGATCACATTTAAAGATCCGTGCAATGTACGCTCACCCCAGCAACACGTCGGTGTGGTTCACTCATCCAACTTGTGCACTGAAATCACGCTCAACACAAGTGACACAGAGACAGCCGTTTGTAACTTGGGATCGGTCAATTTGCTGCACCACCTCAAAGACGGCCCCAACGGAAAGATCATTGACCACGAGAAACTCCAAAAAACCATCATTACTGCTATGAGGATGTTGGACAACGTGATTGATATCAACTACTACGCTGTTAAAAAAGCTCGTGATTCAAACGTCCGCCACCGCCCTGTTGGACTGGGTTTGATGGCTTTTCAAGATGCGCTTTATGAGATGAGGATCCCCTACGCCTCCCAAGAGGCTGTGGAGTTTGCCGACCGCTCAATGGAGGCAATTTGCTACCACGCTTATTGGGCTTCTACGGAACTTGCAAAAGAGCGTGGAGCTTACTCCTCTTACAAGGGCTCTTTGTGGGACAAAGGCATTCTTCCTCTAGATACGCTGGATTTACTCGAGCGTGAGCGGGGCGGATACGTTGAGGTTGACCGCACTCAAACTCTTGACTGGGAGAGTTTGAGAAAGAAAATCGCCAAAGACGGCATGCGCAACTCCAACTGTGTCGCCATTGCGCCAACAGCCACCATCTCTAATATCATCGGCGTTGACGCCTCAATTGAGCCTTGTTTTGGCAACTTGTCGGTGAAGTCAAACTTGTCCGGCGAATTCACAATCATCAACTCTTACTTAGTGCGTGACCTCAAGCGCTTGGGACTTTGGGATGATGTGATGGTCATGGATCTGAAACACTTTGACGGCTCACTGCGCCCCATTGACCGGGTACCGGAGAGTATTAAATTGCTTTATGCAACCGCATTTGAAATCGAGACCAAGTGGTTGGTAGAGGCTGCCGCGAGAAGACAGAAATGGATCGACCAAGCTCAGTCTTTGAACATTTATATGGCTGGCGCGTCTGGTAAAAAACTAGATGAAACTTACAAACTGGCTTGGCTGCGCGGCCTGAAAACAACCTATTACCTGCGTACGATGAGCGCTACGCACGTTGAGAAATCAACCGTTCACGGCAACCAACTCAATGCCGTTTCCTCTGGAGGTGCGGCGAGTTCTGGCGGCGTGTCAAGCCAAGCTAACCTGGGCAACTCTGCGAGCTCAGGAGTCAGTGCGCTTGATGCAGTGGCGCTTGCTGCGCGTGCACAAATGAGCGAGAGCGTTGCTGCAACCGATATCAAGTTTTGCGGCGTGGACGATCCGACCTGCGAATCTTGTCAGTGATTTTTATCGCCAAGAGTACTTAACCCGGTTCAACTTGAGTTTTAAACACACGTTGAAGTTTTTTTAATCAACAGTTGTTGCACTACATTGATTCACACTCGATGTAATTTGACAACACTCAACAAAGCCGAGTGCTTTTAACTCTTTGAGTTTAGAGCACTTGCATTCATAATCAATTAAATGGAAAACTACCTATGCTGACCTGGGAAGACGATTCAACTCCTTTAGCACCGATGCCTTCGCTTGGTAACCTTGGATTGTTAGACGCGGTGGGCTCAACTGGCGCGGCAACTGTCCAGACCGTAAGAACGCTTAACGACGGCGCACCTGTACCTGTGGCTCAAACACTTGCACAGGTACAAGTACAGGCACAGGTACAGGTGCATGTGCCAGCGCAGACTCAAGCTCACGCCAAACAGATGTCTGGGTCAACCGTTGCTGCGGGTGCGGCCACTGAGCAGGCCAGTGCGCCTGCCGAGAGCCGCCGAGTCAACGCGGCGGACAAAAGAATCATCAACGGCCAAACCGATGTAAACCAGCTCGTTCCTTTTAAATACAAATGGGCGTGGGAGAAATATTTAGCGACTTGCGCCAATCACTGGATGCCACAAGAGGTTAATATGACCCGTGACATCGCTCTTTGGAAAGACCCCAACGGGTTGACTGAGGACGAGCGCCGCATTGTTAAGCGCAACCTGGGCTTCTTTGTAACTGCAGACTCACTGGCAGCGAATAACATTGTTCTTGGAACCTATCGTCACATTACGGCCCCAGAGTGCAGACAATTTTTACTGCGCCAAGCCTTTGAGGAAGCCATCCACACTCATGCTTATCAGTACATTGTGGAGTCCCTGGGGCTTGAGGAGAGTGAGATTTTTAATGCTTACCACGAAGTCCAGTCCATTCGCGATAAAGACGAGTTCTTAATTCCCTTTATTGACGCGATCATGGATCCCAACTTTAAGACTGGTACCCCTGAGAACGATCAAATACTACTCAAGTCACTTATTGTGTTTGCTTGCCTGATGGAGGGTCTATTTTTCTACGTCGGCTTCACTCAAATTTTAGCGCTCGGTCGGCAAAACAAAATGACCGGTGCTGCAGAGCAGTACCAGTACATCTTGCGTGATGAGTCGATGCACTGTAATTTTGGTATCGATTTAATCAACCAAATCAAGCTCGAAAATCCACAGTTGTGGACCAATGAATTCAAGGCCGAAATTAAAGACATCTTTGCAAAAGCGGTAGAACTTGAATACAAATATGCAGAAGATACGATGCCTAGAGGCGTTTTAGGTATGAATGCATCTATGTTTAAAGGTTACCTTCGCTACATTGCAAATAGGCGCGCAACGCAAATTGGTCTGGAAATGTTATTTCCTAATGAGGAAAATCCGTTTCCCTGGATGAGTGAGATGATCGATCTCAAGAAAGAGCGTAACTTCTTTGAGACCCGAGTCATTGAGTACCAATCAGGTGGTGCGCTGTCCTGGGATTAATTGTTCAACTCTTTCTTAGATAAGGGAGGAGTTGGGTCAGAAAATTTAGTCTGTAGTTCTCTGCTGAGCACCGGGCAAGAAAGAGAAGTTCCCGGTCCGCTTTCAACTTGAACTCAGACTCAACCGTGTTCATGTAACTTGATTTTTGGTCTAGTTACTAGGACCGCACGTTACTCAATCCTAAGTAACGAGCGTTTGAGCCAGCGATCTGTTAACTTGATCTAGGAGTAAGTTATGGCAACTGCAAAAAAAACGGCCACAAAGAAGGCCGCAGTAAAAAAAACAGCGGCTAAGAAAAAGCCAGCGGTGAAGAAGACGGTAGCAAAGAAAGTGACTGCAAAGAAGGTTGTTGCTAAGAAAAAGCCAGTGGCTAAAAAGCCAATAGCTAAAAAAGCTGCCCCTAAAAAAGCAGCATCTAAGAAAGCAGCACCCAAGAAAGTTGTAGCAAAGAAACCGGTTGCCAAAAAGGCTGTGGCTAAGAAAGCTGTAGCTAAGAAGGCAACAGTTAAAAAAGCGGTTGCTAAAAAAGCGGTGACTAAAAAGGCGGTTGCCAAAAAAGTAACCTCTAAAAAAGTTGCTGCTAAAAAAGCCGTCGTTAAAAAGACAGCGACCAAGAAAGTTGTAGCTAAAAAAGCGGTCGTTAAAAAAGTGGCTCCCGTAAAAGTTGCCGCTAAAAAAGCACCTGCTAAGAAAAAAGCGCCAGCAAAAAAACAAGCGTCCGCGCACAAGTCTGTAGTTCATAAGACTGCAGTCCATAAACCGGCCGTGCACACTGAGCACCACGCTCATCAGGTTACCACCCATGTGAGCCCTCAATCCGTTGCACAAACAACGTTGAACCCACAGGCAGCCTGGCCATTCCCCGTATCGGCCAAGCCTTAATAAAAGGTCTTCAGCCCTAGGGACTCAAACCCGGCCCTGCAAAGTGTCGGGTTTTTTTACGCTCAACGTTTAGAGTGAATAATTTTGAGGACCACGGCTAGCGATTTTAATTGCGCCGACTTTATTACCTAACTCGGCACATTTCGCTAAGCTCCAGCCTTGCTCTAAACCAAAGAGTAAAGCGGCGCGCCAAGCGTCGCCGCACCCTGTTGGGTCAACAATGTGAGAGGCCTTCACGGGCGGTACCCAGGTTTTCTCACCCGCAATCCAAACCTCACACCCCTCAGCCCCTAAGGTCACGACCAAGCCCTCGACTTGTTTGGATATTTCACTGAACTCCCAACCCGTGCGCTCGCTCAGCATCTTTCCCTCATAGTCGTTCACAGTGACCCAGGTGGATTGACCAATAAACTTAGCCAACTCGGCCCCGTTAAACATTGGGAGACCTTGTCCGGGGTCAAACACAAAGGGAATTTTTGCATGGGCGAGTTGCTCAGCGTGCTCCGTCATGGCGTCGCGACCATCGGGCGAGATGATTGCCAACTTAATATCAGCCCGGGGTACTACTTTGATTTGATGAGCGACACTCATTGCGCCTGGGTGAAACGCAGTAATTTGGTTATTATCTTTATCAGTCATGATCATCGCTTGTGCAGTCATTAGTTCATCAACTGTTTTAACGAATTCTGTTGAAATACCCAAGTGACTGAGTCTGGCCAAGTACTCCTTGGAGTCCATTCCAAGCGTAGCCATTGGCAGGGGAGTTCCACCTAAGAGCTTCAAACCGTAAGCAATGTTGCCTGCACATCCACCGTAGTCGCGTCTGAGTTGGGGAACTAAAAAAGAGACGTTTAAGATGTGCAACTGATCGGGGAGTATCTGATCGGCAAATCGCCCCTCAAAGCTCATAATCGTGTCAAAGGCGAGGGAGCCGCAAATAAGTGCTGACATGGTTTTAGTTTCCTGAGTAAAAGTTGTAAGGGTCAATGAAAAAGCTTTTTTAAGCCAAGAGAGAGAGAGAGACAATAAGAAATGGATGCAAACTGCTTGCAGTTTGCACAGAGATCTCGCAAGCAACGAGCTACGGCTCTCTTTTTTGTAGGGATTTTACGGACAGCGCATATGTTATTACATCCTGCGACGCTGCGTCATTAAGGATAGAAAAAATCAATCTTATAGCCCACTATCTGGGTTGCAATTGTGGGCTCAACATGCAGATCTAGGGACAGGTTAAGGTCTTTGTCGGAGGAGATGGCCTCTTGAAGATCGAGTTCTTTGGGTTTGAAGATCTTTCGAACTAAAACACGCTCCTCTGCGCTTAGCAGGGTAAGCTCCAGCAAAGGGGTCTTCACAGCGTAATCCTGTCTATTTTTTATTCTAAGTTTAAGGCGGTAACTCTCGTCTTGGATTAGCTTAAAGCTACTTGACTCGATGCGTAGGCCATCCATTTCTTGTGGCCAACTGAGCTCTACGCCCAAACTGGAGCAAATTGATTTCATCAAAAAATGGGACTCTGCGCTGAACGCGCCCAAGATTTCTTTGTAATACCAAAGCACTTGACACACACTAAGCAAGACCAGCAAAGACAAGGCAAATGGATGTATGAAACCCCAAACTGCGGAGGAGCTTTTATCAGACGCAGTGGATTGTGCAAGCCCCGCAGTGCTCGATACGTTGTCTGCTGGCTCAGATTTGAATGCACCAAAGTCCTCTAACTGCTCGCTGAGGGATTTTATGGTGTCCTCGCCCCTTTTGTCCGCGGGGAGTTTGAGCGTTTTGTTGATCTGTTGATGAGCACTCCAATTTGTCTCATCTAAGGAGTCGTGTAAATACTCTAGGTCCGATCTGAGTTTGTGGATTTCTGGGGCAAGGGGATCATTTTTTATTTCAACTTGACTAACCTCTCCCTCTCCCTCTCCCTCTCCCTCTTCCTCTCCCTCTCCCTCTTCCTCTCCCTCTCCTTCTTTTTCTTCAGCTTCCTCTGTCTCTTTCCACTTCTCCAACTCGTCCCACTCGCCTTTGCTAATTCCGAGATCCACAAGGCTTTGATCCGAGAATCGGTCAAAAGGTGGGACGGCGTTTATAACTCCAAAATCTGGGGGCTCCACATTTGGGGACACCCTTTGTGTGGAAATTGCTTGTGCATCTGCGTCTTCTTTTGAAAGAGTATTTATTTCATTGACTCGCTCTTCGCTGGTTGCTGAATTTGAATCCGCATTTGCCTCTAAATTCAAATTTGCTTTGAGCTCGGCGTTCACACCCTCCCCCACCTCACTTGATTGGGAGTCCTCATGAACCCTTTGCGATGAAACAGCCTTACGTTTAAACAAATGCTTATCCGACTCAAAGAGCTCAGCGCATTTGCCGCAACGCACCCACCCCTGGGCGATCCGAATTTGGGCGGCGTCAAATGCAAATGCAGTTTTACAGTGTGGGCACCGAGTTATAAGTTGCATGTTGGTTGGTTATTTGCAAATTTCGAGTTCAACACCTTTGCCGGTCTATTTTGCAACGAACGCCGCTCTTCCTAATTCTTTAAAGCCGAGTCGCACCCATTAAAATCCAACCCTCCATCTGATCGAGAACACTCAATGAACAATAGGGTTCGTAAGCTTCAATGAGCTCTTGGGCTTGGCGCTCCAAAATCCCTGCAAGCACCAATGCGCCGCCTGGTTTGACTGCGCCGACGAGCAAAGGAGCCAATACTTTGAGCGGGGAAGCCAAGATATTAGCAAGTACTATATCGTACTGACCTGAGGCATGATCGGGCAAGCCCGCTTGAATTTGGCGATCTAATTGGTTTGCTCTCGCATTGTCTAAAGTTGCATGAACCGCAGCGCTGTCAATATCAACCGCGTCCACTGTCTTGGCACCGTAAATAGCTGCACCCATTGCCAAAATACCCGAGCCGCACCCGTAATCTAACACCCTTTGCAAGAGCGGGGGATGCTGCGCAATCCACTTTAAACACATCTTTGTAGTCGGGTGCGTTCCTGTGCCAAAGGCAAGGCCTGGATCGAGTCGGAGCACCTTGGTGGCCCCAATCGGTAATGCGTGCCATGTGGGTACAACCCAAAAATCCTCTGCAATTTGAACAGGCTCAAACTGGGACTGTGTCAGTCGAACCCAGTCTTGCTCGGGCACATCCCGGATTTGCAGGATCTTGAAATGCTCTGACCTTTCGCTATTTTCAGTGTTTGCAGTATTGGCGCTATTGGCGCTGTTGGCGCTTAGCCACTCGCCGGCTTTGTGCGCCTCACTCTCGAGGTCAAATAAAGCATTCACAACCGAGCGAGTCCAACCCATCACAGGGGCGGGCATACCTGGTTCCCCGTATAGGGCTTTTTCTTGATCTGTTAAAGCGTCCGCATCCTCCACACTCACACTAAGAGCTCCAAACTCCATTAGGGCATCCGATATGGGTTCGACCGCGTCTTGCGCAACGAGAAGGCACAACTCCACCATGGCTTAGCGCTTGTGGCTTGCCAGCCACTCCTCCAAGTAATGAATGTTTGTGCCGCCCGTTATAAATTTGGCATCATTCATGATCTCACGGTGCAGCGCTATATTGGTTTGAATGCCCTCAATAACGCACTCCGACAAAGCAGTGCGCATACGGGCTAAAGCGTGTTCACGGGTGTCGCCGTACACAATCAATTTACCTATCATGGAGTCGTAATTGGAGGGAACAAAGTAGTTGGTGTATGCGTGGGAATCGACTCTCACGCCTGGGCCCCCGGGTGGGTGCCACATCGTAATTCTTCCCGGAGAGGGCGTAAATTTAAAGGGACCCTCAGCATTGATGCGGCATTCAATAGAGTGACCTTTTAAACTTATTTGTCGCTGGGTGAAGGGTAGTTTCTCCCCAGCGGCCACTCTTATTTGAGTCTTGACAATGTCAATACCCGTTATGAATTCAGTGACAGGGTGCTCTACTTGCACCCTGGTGTTCATCTCGATAAAGTAAAACTCGCCGTTCTCATACAAGAACTCAAAGGTTCCTGCACCCCTGTAACCGATTTTTTTGCAAGCAGCAACGCATCTGTCGCCCACCTTTTCAATGAGCTTTCTAGCAATACCCGGGGCCGGGGCTTCTTCAATCACCTTTTGGTGTCGTCTTTGCATGGAGCAATCCCTCTCGCCCAGGTACACCGCATTTTTAAACTGGTCGGCAAGGATTTGGATTTCAATATGCCGAGGGTTTTGAAGGAACTTCTCCATATAAACCGCCGGATTTCCAAAAGCTGCACCGGCCTCGGCTTTGGTGGTCTGCACTGCATTTAATAGTGCAGCTTCTGTGTTAACCACTCGCATGCCGCGACCTCCCCCGCCCCCAGCGGCTTTGATAATGACCGGGTAGCCTATAGCTTTTGCAATCCGCTTCATCTCCAAAGCATTGTCGGGCAGCTCCCCATCTGAGCCAGGCACGCACGGCACACCCGCTCTGATCATGGCTTTTTTAGCTGAAACCTTATCCCCCATCAAACGAATAGACTCTGGAGTGGGGCCAATGAATTTGAAACCGCTTTTCTCTACCCTTTCGGCAAAGTCAGCGTTCTCACTTAAAAACCCGTACCCAGGATGGATGGCCTCCGAGTCAGTGACCTCGGCTGCAGAAATAATGGCGGGCATGTTGAGATAACTTTGACCCGAGGCGGGTGGCCCAATGCAGACCGCCTCCTCCGCAAGCTTGACGTACTTGGCCTCCCGATCGGCTTCGGAGTAAACGATCACACCTCTGACTCCAAGCTCCTTACAAGCTCTTTGAATGCGAAGTGCTATTTCTCCGCGGTTGGCGATCAGAATTTTTTTAAACATACTTGAGCGATTTACTAAGTGAGATTACTAGGCGAGGTTAATAATGAGGTATTTAAGAGAGGTTTCTAAGTGAGGTTACTCAATGACAAACAAAGACTGCCCGTACTCAACAGCTTGTCCGTCTTTGACCAATATTTGAGTAACGGTGCCAGAATGATCCGCCTCAATTTCATTGAGTATTTTCATGGCCTCAATAATACAAATGGTATCCCCCTCTTTCACAACCGAACCTACATCAATAAAGGGTTTCCCGCCCGGGGTGGAGGACCTGTAAAAGGTACCGACCATAGGAGATTTCGCTACGTGCCCAGATATCTGATTTGGACCGCCTGGTGTATGGGCATCTGCTCCAGATCCATCTGCGCCGCCCCCGCCCAAACCTTGGCTGCCCGACCCTGCAGAGGACGCACCTGAGCCGTCTTGGAGGTGCGCGCCTTTGGAGCTCTCGTTATGTGCGTCGTTGGGGTTAAGGTTAGGGTTTGCGCTTGAATTATCAAAATTATTAGATTGAAGTGCACCGCCTGGGCGCCCAGTCTGAGTTGTATAAAAGGCGCCAGAGGGGGCACCTTCACTCTTAACGATCCTGACTTTGCCCTCTGCTTCAGTGATTTCAAGTTCAGAAATGTTCGATTCCGATACCAAATCAATCAAAGTTTTGAGTTTTCTCAAATCCATAAAATTACGCTCAATTTTTTGTTGAAGATGAGGTATTTTCTACTATTTTCGGCGATAAACCTAATTTCTCGTGAGTTTTTACGTTTTAAGAAAGCGAATTGAGCTCATCTGGCTTTAATTTACCTATTTTTTTGATTAAGATGGACTCATCGGCTCTTAATATTAGCGTAAACGGCAAAGAGCTCACATCATCTCCTAAGGCAACACTCAGCTCTGTGCCTCCCAGCCCTGCCAATAAAACCGGATAGCTAACGGGGTGGAGGTTTAAAAAACTCTTTACTTTACTGGGCTGATCAATGGCAAGTCCAACCACTTGCCAGCCTTTAGAGACATTTTCCTTATAAAAGCGATCAATTAAAGGCATTTCCTCCACACAAGGCGCGCACCAAGTTGCCCAAAAATTAATAATCAAAGGCCTGCCCCTGAACTGT
>Ga0164296_1003588_pt1 | contig 14546 bp, 18 predicted proteins | sample GEODES057metaG_FD_113533 | JGI IMG/M metagenome (GOLD analysis project Ga0164296, IMG submission 113533) | Dystrophic lake water microbial communities from Trout Bog Lake, Wisconsin, USA - GEODES057 metaG | ecosystem: Environmental > Aquatic > Freshwater > Lake | place: USA: Trout Bog Lake... | reverse complement strand
GGGTCGCTGTACTGGATCATCGGGTCGTCGCCGACGCCGCGTAGCGCCACCGACATCACGTCGAGGTCCAACGTGGGCAGGGTGTCCAGGCTCAGTTCCCGCACCACCTCGGCCGACGTCGGGAACTGCACGGACCCGGCGATCTCGAAGTGGTATCCGTCGAACAGCTCAACGGTGGATGCCATCCCTCCGGCATAGAGCTTGGCGTCCAGGCAGATGGTCCGCAGTCCGGCCTTCTGCAGCATCACCGCCGCCGCCAACCCGTTGTGCCCGGCACCCAGGACGATCGCGTCGTAGTCGGTCTTGTCTCCAGTCATGTCCCGGCCCTCCGAAGGGGAGAGTCGCACGGGCCGCAAGTTTTGTCAATTATGACGAAACGTGCGGCGGGTTCCAGGCGTCGGTGATACCCGCCCGCAGCGACTCCAGCGCGACATGGCTGACCCGTGCCAACTCGCCGAGCGTCCGGTCCTCGCCGACCATCCAGGCTTCCATCGCGCCGAACACGGCGGCGGCAATGCAGCGGGCGACCACCGCCGTGCGCAGGCGAGCGTCCGGGGCGCCACTTGCCGCTCCGGCGTACCGTTGCAGCCGCGCCTGGATCGCATCGGCGAAATCTGCCTGCACGTCCCTGATGTGGCGAACGATGCGGACGGGATCGAGTTCGCCACCACGCAGTGTGGCGATTTTCGACACGGCCTCAACGTCATACGGGAACGCGAAGATCGCGGCTTGCACCGAGTCGATGACGGGTTCGTCGTCGGGCCGGGCGTCCAGCGCCGCCCGGAACCAGGTCAGCCCGGTGTAGTCGGCGAAGAGGAGATCGTGTTTGGACGCGAAGTGGCGGTAGAAGGTGCGCAGCGACACCCCGGCGTCCGACGCGATCTGCTCGGCCGAGGTGTCCTCTACGCCCTGCGCCAGGAACCGCACGGAGGCAGCCTGGACGAGTGCTTCCCGGGTGCGTTCGCTGCGTGCTGTCTGCGCGGGCCGGACCATGGCGACAAGCTACCCCACGAACAGGTTATGTCATTATTGACAAAACTAGCGGGTGGCGATGAGACTTCGCCCATGGTGTCACTTCTGGTGCATGCAGCCCTCGGTTTCGCCGTGGTCGGCTGGATCATCGCGTCGAACCGCGCCGTCTACGCCACGCCGCCCGGTGGTCCCGCGGTGTCGACGCTCGAGTGCGTCTACTACGTCGCCGGGATCGCGTCGGTCGTGTTGGGCTGGTGGTTCAACATCCACTTCGTGCAGCAGTACGCGCACGGATCGACCAACCCGATCTGGGGTCCCGGAAGCTGGGCCGACTTCATCCGGCTGATGTTCACCAACCCGGCGGCCAGTTCGGGCAGTCAGGACTACATCATCGCCAATGTCGTTCTGCTGCCGATCTTTACCATCGTCGACGGTCACCGGCGTGGGCTGCGGCGGCCCTGGTTGTTCTTCGTGTCGAGCCTGTTCACCAGCTTCGCCTTCGCGTTGGCGTTCTATTTCGCCACCATCGAGCGGCAGCGCCGTCACCACCAGGCCCGCGAGTCGGTGCGCGCCTCGACGAGTCCGGCGGGCTAGGCGGTTCGCGGTTCCAGGACCTCGGCGCCCACGTACGGAACCAAGGCGGCGGGAATCCGTACGCTTCCATCGGGTAGCTGGTGGTTCTCCAGGATCGCGACCAACCACCGGGTGGTGCCCAGAGTGCCGTTAAGCGTCGCCGCGATCTGCGGCTTGCCATGCTCGTCGCGGTAGCGGGTGGCCAGCCGGCGCGCCTGGAACGTGGTGCAGTTCGACGTGGACGTCAACTCCCGGTACGCGCCCTGCGTGGGAACCCATGCCTCGCAGTCGAATTTGCGGGCGGCCGACGCGCCGAGATCACCGGCGGCCACGTCGATCACCCGGTAGGGCACCTCGATCCGGGCCAGCATCTCGCGCTGCCAGCCCAGCAGTCGCTGGTGTTCGGCCTCGGCCTCGGCGGGCGTGCAGTAGACGAACGCCTCCACCTTGTCGAACTGGTGCACCCGGATGATGCCGTGGGTGTCCTTGCCGTAGCTGCCGGCCTCGCGCCGGAAACAGGACGACCAGCCCGCGTACCGCAGGGGCCCGCCGGACAGGTCCAGGATCTCGTCGGAGCGGTAGCCGGCCAGCGGCACCTCGGACGTGCCCACCAGGTACAGGTCGTCGTCCGCCAGCCGATACACCTCGTCGGCGTGAGCACCGAGGAACCCGGTGCCGGCCATCACCTCCGGGCGGACCAGTACCGGCGGGATCACCGGGATGAAGCCGTTCTCGACGGCCAGCCGCACGGCCAGCTGCAGCAGTCCCAGTTGCAGCAGCGCGCCGTAGCCGGTGAGGAAATAGAACCGCGAACCGGACACCTTCGCGCCGCGCTGCATGTCGATCAGCCCTAAGGCCTCGCCGAGCGCGAGATGGTCTTTCGGGTTGTCGATGGGTGCCGGTTCGCCGACGACGTCGAGGACCCGGTAGTCGTCTTCGCCACCGGCGGGCACGCCGTCGAGGACGACGTTGGCGACGGCCATGTGGGCCGCGGTGAAGGCCGCCTCGGCATCGCCCTGGGCGGCCTCGGCGGCTTTGAGCTGTTCGGCGAGTTGCTTGGCGCGCGCCAGCCTGGCCGGGCGCTCATCGGGCGACGCGGTTCCGACCTCCCTGCTGGCGGCCTTCTGGTCGGCGCGCAGCGCATCGGCGGACGAGATCGCGGCGCGGCGGGCCGCGTCGGCGTCCAGGAGAGTGTCCACCAGCGCCGGATCGTCGCCCCGGCTGAGTTGGGAGCGGCGCACGCTGTCGGGGTCCTCCCGGAGCAGCTTCAGGTCGATCACGGCCCTGACACTACTTTCGGTCACGCGACTGCGGTCGGCAACACCCGTCAACGGTCGACCCGAGTTCGCCACACCCGTAACACTCGTCACGTCGCTCGCACCCTGCTGTCAGAATGGTGGGGATGAGCGAACCGCCCGAGACGGAAGTTTCCCCAGCAGACGAGCATGCCGACGCCGAGTGGCTCGCCGGCTCGCTGGCTGGCGAGTCCGCTGACGCCGACGGCGAACCGGCCGGCGAAATCGCGAACGAGCCGGCCCACGAGCCGGCCGGTGATGCCGTATACGAGCCGGCCGACGCAGCCCCTGCCGACGAGGCCCCTGCCGACGAGGCCCTTGCCGACGAGGCCCTTGCCGACGAGGCCCTTGCCGACGAGGAACCGGCCGACGAGCCCCCTGCCGACGAGGTCCCGTCCGAGGAATCGGCCGACGAGGCCCCTGCCGGGGCACCGGCCGACGAGGCACCCGCCGCTACGTGGCGGCGGAGTCTGCAGCCGCGGGCGACCAGGCGGGGCCTCCTGCTGACCGCGCTGGGAGCGTTGCTGATCGCGGGACTGGTGACCACGATCCCGAGTATCGGTAGCGGACCCGGACGGCTGGCCAGCTACCTGGGGGGCAACAAGTCGGCCCGTACCGCCACCCACAGTGCCGCCGTTCTCAACCGCGCGGGCAGTGGTGAGTGCCTGATGTGGCCGGCGGCCACCCCGGAGGCGGCGAACGTCGTCGCCTGCGCCGACGACCACAAATTCGAGGTTGCCGAGCCCATCGACCTGAGCGCCTTCCCCGGCTCCGAATACGGGCCCAAGGCAGCTCCGCCGTCGCCCGCGCGCATCCAGCAGATCACCCAGGAGCAGTGCGACTCCGCGGTCCGCACTTACCTGGGGCCCAAGTTCGACCCGAACAGCAGGTTCACCGTCAGCCTGCTGTGGCCCGGTGACCGCGCCTGGCGCCAGGCCGGCGACCGCCGCGTGCTGTGCGGCCTGCAACTGCCCGGCGCCAACAACCAGCAGGACGCCTTCAAGGGCAAGGTCGCCGACATCGACCAGTCCAAGGTGTGGCCGGCCGGCACCTGCCTGGGCATCGACCCGGCGGTCAACCAGCCCACCGACATCCCCGTCGACTGCGCGGCTCCGCACTCCGTCGAGGTCACCGGCACGGTCAACCTGGCCGAGAAGTTTCCGGGGGCCCTGCCCGCCGAACCCGATCAGGACGCATTCATCAAGGATGCGTGCACCAAGATGACGGATGAGTACCTGGCGCCGATCAAATTGCGCACCACCACCCTCACGCTGATCTACCCCACCGTGCCGCTGGCGAGCTGGACGGCGGGCAGCCGCGAAGTCGCCTGCAGCATCGGCGCCACGCTGGGCAACGGCGGCTGGGCGACACTGCTCAACGGCGCCAAGGGTCAGTTGCTGATCAACGGCCAGCCGCCGGTGCCGCCTCCCGACATCCCCGAGGAGCGGCTAGCGGGGATGCCGGGGGCGCCCGTCGCGGCCCCGCATCCTGCCGGCCCGCCCGCCGCGCCCGCCGGCCCGCCGAACAACCAGCACCTGCCAGCCAGCGAGCCGGGGCAGTAGCCGGGTGCCCGTGCGGATGGACCCGCGGCGATTCGACGAGCTGGTGTCCGACGCACTTGACCTGATCCCGCCCGAGTTGGCGGCGGCGATGGACAACGTCGTCGTCCTGGTCGAGGACCGCCACCCGCAGGACGCCGACCTGGTGGGGCTTTACGAGGGTGTGGCGCTGACCGAGCGGGACTCGGAGTACTCCGGATACCTTCCGGACACGATCACGATCTACCGCGAGACGCTGCTGGAGACGTGCGACTCCGACGCCGACGTGGTCGACGAGGTCGCGATCACCGTGATCCACGAGATCGCCCACCACTTCGGCATCGACGACGAACGACTGCACGAGCTCGGCTGGGCCTGACTGGTCCCGCCCCGACCGGCGCGGCGCCCGAAGGTTGTCGGTGGCCGGTGCTATGAACGGCCCATGAGCGACGAAAGACCTGTCAGCGACGACGCCCGGGGCTGCCGTGCCTGCCGGGCGGGGCTGGATCACTGCCACGGCACCGTCATCCGCCACTCCGCGCGCTGCGCGGACTGCACGGAGTCCGACTGCGGCGGCCCCGAACTGGTGGCGCACACGTTCGTGATCGACTGCGACGCCGTCGGTTGCGGCTGCCGCGCCGACGCGGTCCGGATCGCCGTGTGAGTCGGCTGTCAGCCCATCGGGTCGGCGGCTGATCGCTCCGCCTCCTCAAGGCCGACGACGTGGCCGACCTGGCCGCCGAACGGAGGCGTGAGCGACCCCCACCGTGCACAACTCCAGCGCCCCGCGACGGTCGGGGTGAGCACCACCGATTCGGTGTTGTCGAGATGGTTCTCCAGCGCGAACTCGCCGTCCACGCCGGCCAGCACCGCGGACGCCAGCCGGATGGCCGCCCCGTGGCTGATGACGACGATGTCGCCCTGCCAGCCGTCGTCGTCCAGGTAGCGGCCGCGCAGGTCGTTGAGCACCGGAAGGTAGCGGCCCAGCACGTCGTGGCCGGTCTCTCCGCCCGGCAGCGCGACGTCGAACTCACCGCGGTGCCACCGCTGATAAACCGCGGTGAACTCCGCGACAGCGTCGTCGTCGTTGCGGTTTTCCAGGTGCCCGACCTGCACCTCGTGGATGCCGTCGACCACCACCGGGGCCACCTCGAGTTCGGCGCCGATCACCGCGGCCGTCTGCGTCGCGCGGGTCGCCACCGAATGCACCAGCAGAGCGGGGCGTTCGGCTCCGCGGGCGAACGCCCGCGCCTGGTCGAGCCCCAGTGGCGTCAGCGCGGCGCCGGGCGGCCGGGTGTCCAGCCGGCGATCGACGTTGCCGTAGGACTGGCCGTGGCGCACCAACACCAGTCGTCCGCTCACGGGCCGAAACTCTGGTCGGGCCTGCCCTCCCGCAGCCCCGCCAGCCAGCGCGCGGACGCGTCGGACGGCGGTGGCGCCGCCCCGGACGCCGAACCCGTCGGCCAGGACCCGAGATAACGCACGTCCGCGCAGCGGCGGTGCAGGGCGGTCAGCGCCTCGGCGACGGCGGCGTCGTCGATGTGTCCGACGCAGTCGGCGAAGAATAGGTAGGTGCCCAGGCCGGTTCGCGTGGGCCGGGACTCGATCCGGGTGAGATCGATCCCGCGGATGCCGAACTCGGCGAGCGCGGCCACCAGCGCGCCCGGGCTGTTGTCGACCCGGAAGACCACCGACGTCCGGTCGGCCCCGGTGCGCGCCGGCGGCGGGCCCGGCGGCCCGATCAGCACGAAGCGGGTGCGGGCGTTGGGCTCGTCGACGACCCCCTCAGCCAGGGCGGGCAACTCCCAGCGCGCCGCGGCCAGCGGCGACGTCACCGCCGCGTCGGCGTGCCCGTTGGCGACCTGGCACGCGGCGTCCGCGTTGGAGTAGGCCGGCCGCAGTTCCGCGTCCGGCAGGTGGGCCGCCAGCCACCGGCGCACCTGGGCCGCCGCCACCGGAAAGGCCGCCAGGGTGCGAACGTCCGCGGCGCCGGCCCCGGGCCGCACGACGATGCTGAACGCGACGTCCAACGTCGTCTCGGCGAAGACCTGTACGGGTGCGCCCATGGCGAGGCTGTCCAGGGTGGGCGTCACCGACCCGTCGATCGAGTTCTCGATCGGGACGCACGCGTAATCGGCGGCACCGTCGCGGACGGCGTCCAGCGCCGCCGGTGTGCTGTCGATCGGTACCCGCTGCGCCTCGCCGTGGGCGGGAATCAGGCCCGCGGCCGTGATCTGCGTCAGCGCCGCCTCGGTGAACGTCCCCTCGGGACCCAGGTAAGCGATGCGGACCACACCCCAACCCTAACGGCGTGCCGCGGGGACCGGCTCTTGCGTCGTCCCCCCGATTCTATTAGTTTAGGCTTGCCTAACTTATGGAGGACTGGTGTTGCCCACTGCCGCCGCCGCACAGACCACTGCCGAGCGCATCCGCAGCGTCTGCGCGAGCGCCCGGGGTGCGGTGGTGGCGGTGGACGACGGCGGGCCCGTCGCCGCGCCAGTCCAGCATTTGCTCGACGACGGATCGTTCGCGCTGGCCCTGCCCGTCGACGGCTGGGGCCGTCACCCGGCCGCCGCACCCGAGGCCCTGCTTGAGTTGACCGACTACGCACCGGTCGCCCTGCGCGAACCGGTTCGCGCAGTGGTCTGGGCGCGCGGTCGCCTCACCCGGGTGCCCCCGGCGGCGGTGATCCCCACCCTGGACCGCATCGCCAGCGAGCGCCCCGACTCCGCGCTGCTGCAGGTCGATACCCCGGTTTCCCGCGGCGGCGAGTCGTGCTATGCGCTGCTGCGGCTCGACGTCGTGTCGGTGGTGGCCGCCGACGCGGCGGGGGCCGACTCCGTCGGACCGGCGGAATTGCTGGCCGCCCGGCCCGATCCGTTCTGTCAGATCGAGTCAACCCTGTTGTGGCACCTGGATACCGCGCACCCCGACGTGGTGGCACGGTTGGTGTCGCGGCTGCCCGCCCCCCAGCGCCGTGGCCGGGTCCGACCGCTCGGGATCGACCGCTACGGCCTGAGGTTCCGCGTCGAACGCGCCGACGGCGACCACGACGTCGCGCTGCCGTTCCCCGCGCCGGTGCGCGATATGGCCGGGCTGAGCCGGGCCGTTCGGGTACTGATGGGGTGCCCGTTCCTCAACGGCTTGCACGCCCGCTCCGCGCACACGCCCTAGCACACGCCCTGAGCGGATGCCTTAGGTTGGCCGAGTGGACGGCGACCCCTTCCGGCCATCCCGGCGCCGCCGGCCCCCGCCCGGTTCCACGCCCCCGCCGCGGCCGGTCGCGCCCAGAGCCCGTCGCAAGCGCGGCCTGCGCCGCCGCCTGCGTGTGCTGGTATCGATGGCGCTGCTCGGTGTGCTGCTGGCCGGCGTGGCCGCCGTCGTGGGCGCCGTCCGGGTGGACACCGGCCTGCACCGCGAACCGGTCCTGGCCGGCTATCCCGGCCGACCGCCGTCCGGCCGCGGCACGAACTGGCTGATCGTCGGCTCGGACAGCCGCCAAGGTCTGTCCGCCGCGCAGCAGGAGCGGCTCGCCACCGGCGGCGACATCGGCAGTAGCCGGACCGACACCATCATCCTGGTGCACCTGCCCGCGCTGGGATCAGGTGGAGCGGCGACGCTGGTGTCGATACCGCGCGACTCCTACGTCGCTATTCCGGGGCAGGGCCGGGACAAGATCAACTCCGCCTTCGCGACGGGCGGTGCCGCGCTGCTGATCCAGACGGTGGAGCAGGCCACGGGCCTGCGCCTCGACCACTACGCCGAGGTCGGCTTCGGCGGGTTCGCCTCCGTGGTCGACGCGCTCGGCGGCGTGACCATGTGCCCCGCCGCGCCGATTCGCGACCCGTTGGCGGGAATCGACCTGCCGGCGGGATGCCAGAAGCTCGACGGGCCCGACGCCCTCGGGTTCGTCCGCACGCGCGACACTCCGCGAGCGGACCTGGATCGGATGGTCAACCAGCGGCAATTCCTGGCGGCCCTGGTACACCGGGCCACGAGCCCGGCGGTCTGGCTCAATCCGTGGCGCTGGTATGCCGTCCCGCTCGCGGCAGCCGGCGCTTTGACGGTCGACCGCGGCACCCACGTCTGGGCCCTGGCCCGGCTCGGCTGGGCGCTGCGCGGGCCCACGACTGCCCTCACCGTCCCGATCGGCGAATTTCTCGACACCGACGCCGGATCGGTGGCGGTGTGGGATCACGATGAGGCGGCCGCGCTGTTCGCCGCGCTGGCATCCGACGTGCCGGTGGGCTAGCCGGTCTCGCCGTCCAGATAGGCCTTCGTGCGCCCCGGGTGGTTGGTTGCGATCCACGCCACCCCGATGTCGCGACAGAAGTCGATGTCGTCGTACTCGTCGGCACTCCAGCAGTACACCGACCTGCCCTGTGCCAGAGCGCGATCCACCAGCTGCGGGTATTCCCGCAGCGACTCCAGGGAGGGCCCCACGGCGGTGGCGCCGACGGCCGTGGCCGCGCCGCTGCCGAGATAGCGGGCGGAGTTGCCGAGGAGCACGGTCGGCAACATCGGTGCGGCGCGGCGGATTCGCCAGACCGCGCCCGCCGAGAACGACATCACCACCGCGCGGGAACGGTCGGCGGAGGCGGGCGAGGCGATACCGAAGCGGTGCAGCAGCGCCAGCAGCTTGCTCTCCACCAGGGAGCCATAGCGGACGGGATGTTTGGTTTCGATGAACAGCTTCACCGGCCGGCGCCAGTCCAGGACAAGTGACACCAGGGCGTCCAGCGTCAGCAGGCTGGTGTCGCCGTGCGTCCCGTCCGGGCGCCAACTGTCATGCCACGCGCCGTAGTCGAGTTCGCGCAGTTGGGCCAGTGTGGAGGTGCTGACCAAACCGGCGCCGGTCGATGTGCGGTCCAGCCGCCGGTCGTGGACGCACACCAGGTGCCCGTCGCGGGTGAGCCGCACGTCGCATTCGACCCCGTCGGCGCCTTCCCGCAGGGCGAGTTCATAGGCGGCGAGGGTGTGTTCCGGCCGGGCCGCCGATGCGCCGCGGTGCGCGACGACGAAGGGGTGCCCGGCGACCACCTCCTCGGCCCATGTCATGTCCCTATGCTGCCGGTTCCTGGGCCGCCAACTCAACCGGAGCGGCGGGTTCGCCTCCCGGATCGTCGGGCGTGACAGCGACCCAGCGGTGCGCGGGGCGCTCCACCGGTGTGCGCTCGAAACCCTCGAACACACGCGCCGCGGCCGCCAGTGTGACCGCCGCGAGCCCGTAGGCGACCACCATCAAGACGGTGTTGTTGGCGATTCCCTGGGCGTCGCTGTCGAAGCTGGTCAGGACAGCGAAGAACGACACGACGTAGCTGATGACCCACGCGATCCACCACTGGAAAATGGCGCGGCGCACCCGGGCGTAGTGGCCTTCGAGGGTGGCCAGCTCGATGACGTACACCGGGGCCCAGGCGAGGTTGACCACCGGCGCCACGCAGCCGGCCCACAGAGCCTGGACGGACCGCGGTTCCTGAAGTCCGTGGTAGGCGAACACGGCTGACCGCCGCGCGATCAGCCACCGGATGAGCACCACCCCGCAGATGGCCACGGTCACGATCGCCACGACGCTGGCCAGCACGCTCATCACGGTCGCGGCGATGGCCACCAGCGAGTTCAGCAGGGTGTCGCGGTTGAAGACCAGCAGCGCGTACCGCGCCAGGTAGACCAGGGCGGTCAGGCAGAGCACCAGAACGCCGACGACCAGAACGGCGCGGATGGTGGCCGCGGGCGGGGCTGGCCGGGGGGGCCTGCCCGTGGCCCTGTCCGCGCCCATTCCGATGTCGGTGGGTCCCTGGGCGACGCGGTCACGCAGACCCCAGCGGGGGATGACGGCATACCGTGGCGTTGGTCCCCTGGGGCGCCGCTTGCGTCGGGCGGGCGGCGCGGCGCCCGGGCGCACCGCGATCCACCGATAGCCGGGAGGCAGTTGCGGCGCGCCCCGCCCCGCAGGCGGCGCGCTCTGCGCGTCGGCCGCCGGGGCCAGCAGGGCCCCCCGGCAGCGCGGACACGACTCGCGTCGCTGCTCGCGGACGTCCCACCGAGTGCCGCACTGGGAGCACACCTGGATCACCGGACCAGCCTAATGGGAGCCCGACGGAGGCCCGGCTGGCAACGCGGGCGACCGTGCGGGGCCCGATTGCTATCCACAGTTTCCACAGGTTTATCCACACCCTCGAACCGGGTGTGCGCGCCATCACTCCTGCCTTGTGGGTTAACGGGAGTTGGCCTTGTGGATAACACGCCGCGGATGCGGGGTTTCCACCAACAACCCCCTCCGATCGCCGAGCGAACTGGGTTGCTTCGCTAACGAGTTGCGGATCCCAAGGTGGCGGTGCCCGTGGCGGACCACTTCTCAGCTGGCCGGCGAGGGGTTATGATCGCCACCCAGTACTCTGTTGTGACTAACCTCACTGGACTCGTGAAAGGCGCGCGTGATGGCCACGCACTCATTCGGTCCCGGCTCGCCGGCCTCGTCTGTGGTCTCGTCGGGGGCTCGGGCCGGCTCTCCCGTGTGGAACACCAGCTATGGCGTTGCCGCGGCGCGCGCCGGCCTGATCTCCGTGGCGCTGCTCGTCGTCCTCGCCGTCGTCGTCTTGTTCTGAGTCCTCCTCCGGGCTGCCCTGAGCGGGGGTCGGGCCGGGCCGCGACGTCTCGGGCTCGGCGCATAAGCTGACAGGGCACCATGGCGGTCATCGACGAAAGGAAACCCGTGGCTGTATACACGCTGCCCGATTTGGACTGGGACTTCGGAGCGCTTGAGCCGCACATCTCCGGACAGATCAACGAACTTCACCACGACAAACACCACGCCACCTACGTCAAGGGCGCCAACGACGCCCTGGAGAAGCTCGAGGAGGCGCGCGCCAAGGACGACCACGCCGCGATCGTGCTCAACGAGAAGAGCCTCGCGTTCAACCTCGGCGGCCACGTCAACCACTCGATCTGGTGGAAGAACCTGTCGCCCAACGGCGGTGACAAGCCGACCGGCGAACTCGCCGCGGCCATCGACGACGCCTTCGGGTCGTTCGACACCTTCCGCGCGCAGTTCCACGCGACCGCCACCACCGTGCAGGGTTCCGGATGGGCCGTGCTCGGCTGGGACACGCTCGGCCACAAGCCGTTGATCTTCCAGGTGTACGACCACCAGTCCAACTTCCCGTTGGGGACTGTGCCGCTGCTGCTCCTCGACATGTGGGAGCACGCCTTCTACCTGCAGTACAAGAACGTCAAGGTGGACTTCGCCAAAGCGTTCTGGAACGTCGTGAACTGGGCGGACGTCCAGGCCCGCTACGCGGCGGCGTCGTCGGGGACCAAGGGGCTGCTGACGCCCTGAGACATCCCGACGAGGTGAGGGCCCCACGCGTTCGAGCGTGGGGCCCTTGCTTTATGCGGGGTCTCCTGCCGTGTCGCGGTTGCGCGCCACCCAGAACGCAGGCATCCTTAATCATTCGAGCTACCAGCGTGGTTATTTCGAACCGAGCCGCCATGTGGAGGTCGAAATGGATTCTGGCCCAAGCCGTCCGATAGGGGTTGCCCCCTTCCATTCTCGGGGTGCCCTGAAGGGATTTGTGATTTCGGGGCGCTGGCCCGATTCCACCAAGGAGTGGGCGCAACTGCTGATGGTCGCGGTCCAGGTCGCGTCGTTGCCCGGATTACTCTCCACCACAACGGTGTTCGGTGCCCGCGAGGAACTGCCCGACGAGCCCCAGCCGGGGACCGTCGGCCTGGTCCTGGCCGAGGGGACCGTTTTCGGTGACTCCGCCATCCAGCCCGGCTATTTCTCCGACCATCAGCCGCCCGCGTTGCTGATGTTGCACCCGCCGTCGGAAACCACGCCGTCGTTACCGGAGTGCGCCGGCGCCGCGTCGGGATGCGTCCTGTTGCCGGGCCTGCCGTATCTCGGACTGGAGCATCGGGCTGCCTGGGTGGAAGCCGAGGCCGACGGCACGATCACGTCGATGGTGAGCCGCGTCGGCGTCGACCCCATCAGCCATCCCGACACGGCGATCCTGGCAATGCTGTTGGCTGCCTGACGGTCTTTGGCAGCAAAGCCTTCGCCGGTGCAGACGGAACCCGCCGGAGGGCGCGCGTTCCCAATGCTCGACCCACCGTGTGAGATCGCCGACCCGGTGCCGAATGCTGCCGTTCATCTGTGGTTTTCCCCGATTTCGCCCACGGCCGGCGGGTCCAGCGCGCACGGGCGACCTCTGGTGAGTGCGACCAACCGTCGTTACCATGTCCAGCAAAGATGTCCAGCAAAGATGTCCAGCAAAGACAACCCTGTCCACCACCCCAGTGGAGGCCCCATCGATGAGTCCGACGTTCGCCGAGCGCTTGAACCGGCTCTTCGACACGGTCTATCCCCCCGGGCGCGGACCGCATACGTCCGCCGAGGTGATCGCGGCGCTCAAGGCGGAGGGTGTGACCATGTCTGCGCCCTACCTGTCGCAGCTGCGCTCTGGCAACCGCACCAACCCGTCAGTGGCGACGGTGGTCGTGCTCGCCAACTTCTTCCGGATCAAGCCGGACTACTTCACCGACGACGGGTATTACGAGAAGCTCGACCACGAATTGTCCTGGCTGGCCGCGATGCGTGACGACGGGGTGCGTCGTATCGCGATGGCCGTCTCCGCGTTGTCCGCGGAGGGCCGGCGGGAAATCGCCGAGCGCGTCGAACAGTTGCGCCTCGCGGAGCAACACCGGGCCTAGATTAGGGTTGCGTCAAACGTTCACCACACAGACGGGAGGCGGGGAGTAAGTGGGCCTGTTCCGTAAGCGAAAGAGCCGGGCCACCCGCCGCGCCGAAGCCCGTGCGATCAAGACACGCGCCAAGCTGGAGGCCAAGCTGGCGGCCAAGAACGAGGCTCGCCGCATCAAGGGTGAACGCCAAGCCGCCCACCAAGCCATTCGTGCGCAGGTCAAATCCCAGCGGGGTAGCGACCGAGCCGCGTTGAAAGTCGCGGAGGCCGGACTGAGGACCGCCCGGGAGGGCAAGGTGTTGTCGCCGGCCCGGATTCGCCGGACGCTGACAGTCTCCCGACTGCTCGCACCCGTTCTGACTCCGGTGATCTATCGAGCGGCCGTCGGGGCCCGCGGGTTTATCGACCAGCGGCGCGCGGACCAGCTCGGGATACCACTGGCCCAGGTCGGCCAGTTCTCCGGCCGCGGTGCCGAGTTGTCGGCCCGGATCGCCGGCGCGCAGAAATCGCTGGAGGTGGTTCGGGACCGGAAGTCCAAGGACGCCGAGACCAAACAGTTCGCCTCGGCCATCAGCGAACGGCTCGCCGACCTGGCGGCGGCCGTCACCGCGGCCGAGGCCATGCCCGCCGCGCGGCGTCGGGCGGCCCACGACGCGATCTCGGCGCAGCTCGACGGCATCGAGGCCGACCTGTTGGCACGGCTCGGGCTTGGCTGACCACCCTCACCTGGCATGATGGTCGCAACGACAGCGAGGTCAAAGGAGCGGCCAGATGGCAGAACCGCAGGACCAACCCGATCGCGGCACCGCCGACGGCGCGGCGAATCCCCCGGAACAGAAGCCCCCCGCCCAGCCGGCTGAGAAGATCGCGAAGGCCCCAGCCAAGAAGGCGCCCGCCAAGAAAGCGCCTGCCAAGAAGGCGCCCACCAAGAAAGCGCCCACCAAGAAGGCGCCTGCCAAGAAGGCGCCCGCCACCAGCCCTGGACCATCGCCGGCGACCAACGGTGACGTGACCGCTGCGGCGAAAGCCGCTGCCGCACAGGCGAAATCCGTTGTCGAGGCCGCCGACAACCCCGTCGCCCGAGTGGTTCCGGCGCCGGCGCCGAGCCAGTCCCGGTTCGCGCTGATCGTCGCCCTGGCCGCCAGCCTGCTGGCCATCGTGCTGATCCGGCAGCTTCGGCGCCGCTGAACAACGGTGACCGTGCCTTTCCGTCCGACCGCCGACCTCGTCGATGAGATAGGGGCCGACGTCCGCAGCTGCGACCTGCAATTCCGCCAGTTCGGCGGCCGCAGCGAATTCGCCGGGCCGATCAGCACCGTGCGGTGCTTCCAGGACAACGCGTTGCTCAAATCGGTGCTCTCGACGCCTGGTGAGGGCGGGGTCCTGGTGGTCGACGGCGCAGGATCTCTGCACACCGCACTGGTCGGCGACGTGATCGCCGAACTGGCGCGATCCAATGGCTG
>Ga0164296_1003587_pt1 | contig 14546 bp, 17 predicted proteins | sample GEODES057metaG_FD_113533 | JGI IMG/M metagenome (GOLD analysis project Ga0164296, IMG submission 113533) | Dystrophic lake water microbial communities from Trout Bog Lake, Wisconsin, USA - GEODES057 metaG | ecosystem: Environmental > Aquatic > Freshwater > Lake | place: USA: Trout Bog Lake... | reverse complement strand
GTTTTCCGATGAATGACCTCGTACGTGAGGGGTGCATGTTTTTGTACCCACCGGGTCAAAGAACCCCCCGAATAATACGGAATCACCAACATGGGTGTCGTTTCCACCACGCCGTACCACAACACTTTAGGCACCGCAAGTCCCTCCCGCCGCCGTTTAGACACGCGTTGATGCAAATAATTCAGCATGGTCGTTTCGTGGCGCAGCACCTGAGACTCGGTATAGTCACATTTGATGGCGACCTGTGCCGACGACGGCGAATGCCAATCTTTAGCTAAATACACCGTACCGAATGACCCTCGTCCCAAGACATCCATAATCTGGTACCGGTCCCGGATGAGCATCGTTCCTTCCATATTTCAAACTCAAGACCCTACGTGTAAATCATATACACGCAATACGCGTATATGATTTAGTAGCGTGTGCCACATGTCCGCCGCATCCGCCGAAATACAAAAGTGGTTCCAAGCCGCCCGCGAGGACACTTCGTTGCAATCCACGCTTAATTTAGACGAATTATTGCGGACGCACACGACCGATGCCACCGACACTTCCCTGCGCGATATTCACGCATGTACCCACCGGCAATTGGTGGCCCTGGGTCTCCCGGAGGACATGGTCCGGGACTACGGTCAGCGTTTGGCCGACTACCGCTACGTGGACGAAATTCATCAACTCTATTGTGGTCGTTACCTGCGCTGGATCCGCAAAAAAAAACCAGAGGAGGAGGACCCGGACCCCAAACCGCCTAAACTGGACATGGGGGGTATCTTGTCCGACATCCGGTTCACCGCGACCGGGGTCCATCTGTTTTCTCTGGCACCGCAAACCCGCTACCCTCGCCGAATCCTATACGACAATTATTTGGTCTTTCAACAACTTACCCCCGACGAACGCCTCATCTATTCTCTCGGCGCCGGGATTCAACGGACCCCGGCGCCAAAGGCGCCCGAAGCCCCCGTGGAACCGAAGCCGCCTTCGCCCCGCTCCGTGGACGACAACATGATCTCGTCTTCCACCCATTCCACAAAGATGGGCAACGTGAGAGGATGACACAACTGGAACAACCGGGTGTGCTTGGTGATCCTATAGGTTTCGTTGGATGCATTCCGCATCGGTACCATGATTTCGCCGCGGTACCCTGCATCAATCAGGCCGATATGGTTGGACTGCATGAGGGGTGTCTTGGACAACGACGACCGGGGCATCAAATAATAGGCGGTGGCCTGTTGGTCCACCTCGGTCCACATCTCGGCCTTGATGGCCAATTTGGCCATGTGGGTGGTCGCCAGTCCGGGAGGCACCTCCGTGTCCCGGGCAATCAACAGGTCAAACCCCGAATTGGGGAAAACCGCCGTGCGGATATGTTCATTATGCTGCTTCACATGTTCCTTATACATGTCACGCAGTCCCGGGACCGAGGGGTCCACCCACAAACGCAAACGGGCAATGTCTGTACGCATGGAAAGTATAGGATCAAAGGGGGCACGGGGGTCACGGATATTTAGGGTACGGTGGCTGCGTTACCGTGGGTTGCCTTGATTCTTGTAGTCTTTCCACGAAATCAATTTTTCGGGCACCGGCACCGGCTTCGGGGGCGCCGTCTCTTGGTACTTTTTATCTAAATTGTTCCCGTGGCGAACGGCCGAATCCAAATACATCTCCTTGAGCACTTTGCCCACCAAGACCGACCCTTCGTGCTGGTCTACTTTTTCGTCTTCCACCGCTTTGAGCACATCCAGCACCTTGGCCAAAATCTCATAGTTGATTTCGTTGCGGAGGATCCGTTTGAAAATGTCCGTGTAATTCACGTATAAGAAGGACGCGACGGCCTGGGCTTCCAGTTCAAAAATCTCGGGGGTTTCCTCGGCCATTTTCCGTTGCTTCCGTTGAAATTGCACCAATTCCATCACATCGCGCTGAATCTTGGTACTGTGCTTGACCTCGCGAATATGCTTGGTATTGTCCTCGCAGTTGGTGGTATTCAGCAACCGCTTCAGATCCAGACGTTCTTGGGGAGAGATGTACAGATCCATGACCCACGCTGCATGCAGTATACTATATGTCTTGGTCTGATTCGCCGGAGACACTACGCGAACTGTGTTTGAACCACTTTCGCGCTGTGAGCGTCGTCTTCTTATCCCGGTACAATATAGTCAGTGGCGGGTCTTTCCACCAAGAATATATTCCATGGAAAATAACCGTTCTAATGTTGGACCTGGACCGGATGCCGGACCCGGACCCGATACCGACTTGGACCTAGGAGGAGGACCCACGGACACGTCGTTTCCCATTTACCTCATCATCCCTTCTGCCCCCTCCCGGATACTCACCGTGGTCATTGTATTACTCATATACATCATCTATCTGGGTTTGATTGGCTTCATGAGTTCGTACCATACGAAATTTGTGCCGAATTATGCCATGTTGTGGGACTTTGTATGGGGCGGCAACAGCCAAAAATACCAAGACGATTTCAATCGGTATGTGCAAGGCGCAGTGATGTATGCCGCGGCCCATTTGGACCAAGACGGTTCCACGGCGGCCGCGGGGGGCGGCGGCGCCTGGCAAGGGGGGAAATGGGTACCGTCAGGGGAAGGATTTGCACCCACGATGGATGACCATTTAGCGGGTCCCGTAGGAACCGCAGGATCCGTAGGATCCGAGGGACCCGTAGGATCCGATGGACCGGTGAAAGAAGGGACGTCGGCATGGACGGGGGCCGCCCGCTCCGCCTGGGATACGACCACACGGATAGTAAACCAAGCCATGGTTCCCACCTTTGTACAAGGGAACAAGGTCAAGGTGTCGCGACGGCGGTAGAGGACCGGACCTGGATGATCCTATACATTGCATTCGTGGCACCCCTGCGCCTTCGGGGTGTCTAGGATATCGTGTCGTATGGTATACGTTTGACTACCATGGACCGACAATATGCTCAGCCACTCACCTACACGGGATGCAGTGGTGAGTCGTTGGTACTCTTTATCTTCCTGATAGTGACTATGATCATCGTCGTCTTGGTACTCAAATTATTCCTATACAGTGAATTGTACCGACACGACGGCCATTGTTACCCCGTATTGTACTATTTTGGACAGACCGACGGATGCCGGCAGTACGTGGGAAAATACGCTCGATGGCATGCTCAACTCGCGGCCGCCGGAGGGGGCGGGGATGCGCAATGGATGGTGAACCCACAGAATCGCCGCCAAGGGGCAGAGACGTTCATTGGCGACCCCCGCCGCGCCTTTAGCTATTTGTGGGACGCGTATCTGGCGGGGGTCACTACACTGGTGCAGACCCTCAACTGGTGGAAACAATGCGTTCAAGAGGAGTGGCCTCTGTCGCGCCTTTAGGCGCAGGCCACCGGTTCACGGGACACGACATCAAAAATCTCCGATTATCTTATCTGATAGCACATATGAAATTCTACACGTTTTTGTTGTTCTTCTTGGTCGTCTTGATAATCTTGTCGTTCACCACGATGGGGTCGTGCCGGGTGACGCCGTACTCCCAGGATCTGATGCTGACGAACCGCTACGAGAACTTCCGTGGGCAATCCCAGCGTCCCCTGGAGTACACCTCCGTGACCGACGGCAGTGAGATGGACGGGTCGCGCATGCCCGCCTCCGCGGCGGGGGGATGCAAAAAGGTGATGGGGTTCCAGGGCGTCTACTGTGCCGCGAACCAAGACGCGGCCAACCCGACCGACATTTATTCGCAGGCGCAGGGGAGCCCGAGCTGCGCTTCCATGGGCTACTCTAATTCGCGCGGATTTCTCTGCATGAATGACCAGCAGGTCAAGCTCCTCACGTCCCGGGGCGGCAACGCCACTGGGATGTAAATAGAGGGGGTCGGCCAACGAAAGCCGTAATCAAAGGACATGTATAGGATCCTATACATGTCTTGGGTTAGGCGGGGGTGGGGCGGGTGGGTAGCACTATGTTTTGCGGGCTTTGGTGCTGCTGTTGCGCGTGGTGCCGATACCCCCCGCGGTATGCAATTTATAGTAGATTTGCGAATTGTCGGTGAAGAGGCTCTTCATGGACATGGCCAGTAAGGATGGTCCCACGATCGGGATGGCGGGTGGATACCCCCACACCGGGTAGACCCAGTAACTGAAACTGTCGGGGTAGAGTGACCCGGGGTCCACGACCGCCCCCAGTTTGTAGTAGGTCATGGTATTCGTATTATCCGACGTGGCAAACACGTACCATCCATGCAGGACATTGGGTGGGGTGGTCGGGATGAATTGCGGTGCACTACGGGAAATGACCGTGATGTCGGCAAAACGGGCGAGGGGAGAGTCAGAATATTGGGTGGTGCCAAACACCGTGCCGTCGTCGCCCGGAGCGCTCACATACGCAATTTGTACCGGGGTCGCCCCGACACGCGTGCCTTGTGCCGTCATCGGTCCCAGCATCCATCGCGTCGCGTCGTCGGCGTCCACCACGCTGTGGGTGAGACCTTCCGGAAAGACATAACCGCGCCCCTTTTGGATGGGGTAGCGCGTGCCGTCTATGACTAAACTGCCCGAACTGTCGTTCAAATAGAACAAATAGGTGGCGGCGAACGGTTGGTCATTGACCTCCACGTCCACGTGCGGCAGCACGTTGCCCACGGTGCGATTCAGGGGGACCTCGTGGTCGGGCGACAACGCCATGGTCATCTCGCGATTGAGGCGCGCGCACAGCGATTCGGCTAAAGTCACGGTGGTCTCATTTTCTCCGTTCTGTAAAATATCGGCAATGTCTTGGTCCGACAACAAGCCGTCGTAGATCTGGACGGCGGGGGGTGTCTTCTTTGTCCACCATGCAGACAAAGAGAGTTTGTTTCCCATCGTATAGACTAGGAACGTATTTTACATATTTGTGTACTTCATATATTGCCAACTGTATTGGTGCAGTTGGTAATACCATGGTCTAGAGATTCTTCGCGATGAACGCTTTGAGCACCATGACGTCCTTGTGCAACGACACGAGGTCCGTTTTACGGTCAGCGGCTTCAAAGCCGCAACCTGGCTTGGCGAGGTCAGGTTCTTGGATCATCTCCAGGCGTTTCTCCAGGGCATCGGCCAGACGGTCCACCGACGACTTGTACGAAACGAGCTTATCCGTGTACCCGTACTTTTTGGCTAAAACCATCCAACCCAAATGTTCAAACACATGGGACATCCATCCGTGGAGACCGTGAAAGGTGGGAATGTGTTCCGCATGCACGCGGTTCTTGAGGGTAGAACGGGCCGGCGACTTCTTGGTACGCGTGCTTCTGCTTTTGCTAGACATGCTATGCATCATGGGCGAGACCGGAGCAGACATATATGTGTATATATTTTTGCTACAAATTTGGGCATGCCCTGGTCAGAATTGCTACATGTGTAGTCACAGATGGGATCCTATACTGTCATTTGGGGGGGTAGGACGAGACGGGGTCCGGGATCCTGGTTCTTGGGTATTGGGCGAATTTACCCACATAAAATTTTGGCGGGTATTTTATTTTATCGTACGCCCACGCCCACGGCACAAAAAACATAACACGATAAAATAACAAGATATGTCGGCAAGTGAACAGGACGTAAAGAGCGTGAAATCGGTCCTTCGCACCGACGTGGCCTACCCCGTCCGGCGGTCCATTGAACCCGAGGATTGCGAGATTGAATTATCCGTCTACGAACTCCGGGCATTGGACGCCGAATTCTTGGTGGTTTTAGGCAAACCCAAATATACCTACAGTGCTCGGGGCATTCTCTACGTTCCCATCTATTTTGTGCCTCCCACGAAGCGCGGCGAGGCGGCGCTTACCCAGACGCAAATCGGCGTGTACGAGTACGAAAAAGACCATGCCATTGAGATGCTGGACCAAGACGGCGACCTGGACATTGCCCGGTTGGTGCCCCTGTTCTATCCCCATGCCGAATCCTTGGTGCGCAGTCACCGAACGAATGTATCGGATCAGCTTGCCCAGGGGCTGGGATCCGCGGCTGCAGCCGCGGCCGGAGAGGAAAGTGCAGAGGAAGACGTGGAACCGACTGGACAGGAAGACGACGAGGGTTCTTCAGGGGACGAGACCGATGTCCTGCATCTTTCTAAATCCAAGACTGCGCGATATACGGAGAGTCGGGAACCCGGGACCGCCCGGCCCTCAGGTTCTTCAGGTTCTTCAAGTAAGACGGTGGTCGGCGTGACCGAAGCAGGTGACGTGTTTACGGTGCGCACCTTGTCCGTGCCCCCGCCCACCTTGCCGAAAGAGACCGCCGCCGACTCGGAACGCATCAAAGAGGAATATGAAGGGTCGGGGTCGGGGTCGGGTCCCGGATCGGGTCCGAGCTCATGGCTTCAAGAGTTCATGCACAACCCCTATTATCAGGTCCACGAGGTGGAGGACAACGGCGACTGCTTTTTCGCGACGATTCGCGAGGCGTTCCGTTCCATCGGCCAAGATACCACGGTCGCCAAGCTCCGCGACATCTTGGCGAAGGAGGTAACTTACGACATTTTCAAGGAGAATCGTCAGTTGTTCTTGGACCTGGACGGCAGCAAGAAGGAATACGACCGCGAGCTCAAAAACATGAAGGAGGGCACGCTGGCCCTGAAGAAACGGTTCAAGACGGCGTCCCCGGAGGACCGCGACGCCATTCGCGCCGAACTGGCCGAATTATCCGAGAAATACAGCGAGGTGATGGAGTACCGTCAAAACACGGACCGCATCATGAAAGAGACCATGGGGGATCTTTCCAACATCACGACGTTTGACCAGTACAAGACGTATTTGACCACCCCGGCGTACTGGGCCGACGCCTGGGCCATTTCCACCTTGGAAAAAGCGCTCAATGTCAAAATCATCATCTTTTCCGAAGGCAGTTACAGTGAGGGGGCCGTGCACAGTGTGCTCAATTGCGGCGAAGTGAACCGCGATTTAGAAAAACGTGGCAGCTTTACCCCACTATTCTACATCATGGTGACCTACAGCGGCATCCATTACAATCTGGTCTCGTACAAGAACAAGAAAATCCTCACGTTTGCCGAGATTCCGTACGACGTCAAGACCCTGGTCGTCAACAAGTGCATTGAGAAGAATGCCGGGATTTACTATTTGATTGACGATTTCCGGCAGTTCAAGATGGAGTTGGGGATTCAGCCGGACACGGGGGCCCCGGACGACTTGGCGGAGGGCGCGGATGAAGGGGCGGAGCCAGTGGAGTCCGGAACCGAGGCCGAGGGGAACATTTCCCCGGTGGACCTGTACGACGCGTCAGTCGTTTTCCGGTTCTTTGCTAAAAGCGAGAAAACGGCGCTGCCCGGCAAGGGCGCGGGCGAGACCATCCCCAAGGACAAGATGGTGGACTACAAAGACCTCAAGACCATTCCCGACTGGCGCCGCAAACTGGACGATACTTGGACCCTGGACGAGGCGCATGCTCTGCGCCTGGACGGACACCTCTACGCGTCCGTGGAACATTACTACCAAGCGTCTAAATTCCTCTACGACGGCGCCCCTCAGGCCAACCGCGATTTTGCCCAGCTGTTCACGTTGGACGCGGGCAACCGCATTGGTCGCGACGTGGCGGTGGCGGCGGCCGCCGGCAGCAAGAGTGGGAAATACCGGGCTAAAGAAGAGGGTAAGGAGGGTTCAGACGAAAAAACCAAGGCCAAGGCCAAAGAAACACAATTGCGTCCGACCACCGTCAAGATAGACCCGCAGTTTTATGCGGGGCGCCATCTCCAGGAACGGCGGCGGGCCCTGGAAACCAAGTTCACCGAAAACGCCGAGATGAAACGGCTCCTCACCATGACCAAACGGGCCAAGTTGGTGCACTATGTGGCGAAACAGCCACCGGAGGTGGATGTACCGCTGATGGAGATTCGGTTCAAAAACCGTTCTTGACCGCCCCGCGGCGTGCTTGCACCCCATGCATTCCATGCGCAGCACGAGGACGGGCCTTCTTGGGCTCCGCGAACAGCACCTCGGCGTCGCGGTCATTGTCTACCGGAGGATGGTCTTCTATGAAGCGGAGAGCGGCATCCAAAAACGTTTCAAAGGTCGCATTGAGCGCGTTGCTGTATTTGGTGAAATTGCCGTTGACAATGAAATCGGCCAGCAGCTCTTTGACCATGGTCTGAATTTCCTCTTGGTACGTGTCCACGGTCTCTATTTTATCCTGGATTTCTTGGAACTTGGTGTGGTTGGTTTTGGCTAAATACTGGCGATGGTACTGACGGTTCATCATATACTCCATCGTAATCTGGTCCACGAAACGCGTGGATTCTTCCGCCGTCGGCGGCGACTTGTACGAAACGTCTTTATGGTCCGTGTCACGACGGTCACCGTGGTCGTCCGTATCGTCCGTCTCATCGTCTTCATCGGCGTCACGTTCCAGGGCGTAGACCGCCCGAGAATCGGCATGGGGGGGCGTGGACCCCGTATTTCGGCGACGCAACCATTCTTGAGGGTCGCGTAGACTCATCGCGGGGGATGACAAGTAAAAATGGTGTATACGGGATCCTATACACTATTCATGGGGAGTTTGTGACCTAAAATCTGCGCACAGCCAACGTCGCCACATACGAGGCATTGTGTTGGTCGCCCCCGTTGGTCGCGTCGTTGTAATTGCGGTTGATGGCCCGCTGCTTGCGGTACGTGGTGTAGTCACTGGAATCGGGCACGAAACGCGTGTTGGTGTTGGAGCAGGGCACTCCGGTACCGTCGCAATGCTTGATGATGCTGCCGAGGCTGGTCCCCCAGTTGACAATGTTGGGACGCGTGGCGTTGGGGATGTTGCCGCAGGCGTAGTTTTGCCGGCTCAAATAGTCGCCAATATTGTTGACCGCCTTGAACTCGCCAATCGCCCGCCCGTAGCCGTTGACGTTGTTGGTGGCGTAGCGGGTGTTCCACGCCCGCCGCAGGATGCTACGGATGGCCGTTTGCTCGCTATCTTTTTTATTATTGATGGTCTGTTTAGGAGAGATTCCGGGCAAACCCCCTCCCAGTGGAGATACTGTTGCGGGCATCTTTATGTATTGAAAGAATGTAAAATTAGAACCTATTATATTGTATCACCATACATTTCCCTACTCGGCTAAATGATCACCCATGCATTGTACGGAGGACTCGGAAACCAATTGTTTCAAATTTGTACGGTCATGGCGTTTTCGCTAAAATCGGGACACGACTTTTATTTTGAGTGGGACGCGTCCGGTCTCATCGCGACGTCGGCCCTGTTGCGGGCCTTGGTGCCCCACTGCCGACCGGCCGACGCATGTCGGGACCTGGAAGCCCGTTTGAAAGTGGTCCATCTGGCGGAACCCAGCAACCGGTATCATCCGGAATTGCTCGCGGAGTTGGCGTCCCAAGACAACCCGACGACCCTCTTCATGCTCCAAGGGTATTTCCAGTCCTTTCGCTATTTTGAAACGGAATGGGACGCCATTGCGGACTTTCTGGGTATCCGCGCCCAGCAAGACGCGTTGCGGGCGTCGTTGTCGGCCCCGCCGCCGGACATTGTCATGCATATGCGGGTAGGAGATTATTTGGATCTGCAGCATACCCACCCCATTCTACCGTGCGGGTACTATGGTCGGGCCCTGGATGCGGCGCTGGACCAAGTCGGCGGCGTCGGCGCTCCCTCCGTGACCGTGGCCTGCCTGTGCCAGGCCCAGGACCGGACCCTGGTAGAAGATTACTATGTGAGCAAACTCCGTGACGTGTTCCCGCGGTGCACATGGACCCCGGTACCCGACATACTGAGCGACAGTGAAACGATCCTATACATGTCTTTGGCCAAGGTTCAGGTGATTGCCAACAGCACCTTCAGTTTGTGGGCCGCTTACTTCCGGCGGACATATACGGGTCGGGAACACGTCATCTATCCCAGCGTGTGGTTCACCCCGACCAACGATTACTTGTGGGTGGCGCAAATGTCGGGGGAGGGTCGGATGGTGTTTCTGCCGTGCAATTGGACGACGAAAAACCGGCCGATGCACGCCGACGACATGATTCGGCCCGGATGGAGGATGATGGATGCTTCCCTGGACGCGAACCTGGACGCGGACGTGGCTATAACCCCGCCGCCGAATGAGCCGGTAACCGGATGTTACGCCCAGTGTCTATGTTACAACAATCCGGTCAAACACGCGAGCATGACGGAACGGTTTCGGAAGATGGGCATGCCGCTGTCTATTTATCCGGGCGTTTCATTCACGAACCCGCGTATTTTGAACCGCGAGGGGCGGAACAATTCGCTCAGTATTCAACGTCTGTGGTCGGTCACCTACGGACATTTAGACATGATTGGGCGGTTTTTGGATAGCGACGCGTCCTACGGTATTTTTTGCGAGGACGACATCTTGGTGAACCGGACCTTGCCGCGCGAACTGCCGCACATCATGCGGGAATGCGACGACATGGACGTGGATATCCTTCTTTTGGGGTACATGAAAACATGCAAGGTGGAAGCGTGGATGGCGGGGCACGCACAGATGGGGGATTTCCCGGGCCGTCCGTACACGTACCACGATTACCCGGACGACCAGTGGGGGGTGCACATGTACATGTTGTCGCGTTCGGGGGCCCGGCGTATCTTGAGCACCTACGGTTACGGGTACGCGGACCGGCACATAGACGACCCGGACCACCCGTTTAGCCCGGATTGGACCATCAGCAAGTGCCCGGGCCTCAAACGGGCGCTGATTTCGCCCATGATGGCGGTGGAAGACGGCCGGGATTCGTACGAGCATTATGGCCACGAGGGGCAGTGGCGGTTCCACATGGAGACGTTTCGGGCCCATTTTGTCCCAGGTCTATTTATTTGAGGCGTCAATATATACTGGCATGTCGGGTGGTACCGGAGTTTCTACCGTAGTGGACGTGTCCCCAGGTGCTGATGCATCGTCGTTGTTGAAGAGCGCTTACCCTTACGGTACGCCCCACGGTTTGGGGGGTAATACGGCCCTGTACGAGAGCAAGGGGGGCTATATTCCCGAGATACACATGGCCTCTAACAAAGCGGCGACGCCCGCCAAGAAGAAGCCCGGGATGGGCAAGAAGAAGAAAGGGGGCAAGTCCAAGAAGGGGGGACGCAGCAAGCGCAACAAGAACCGGACGCGGCGCGCGTACCATTAGATCATCGTGGCCTCCTTTTTCTCGGCAGTTCGTATAGAACATGCCCAAGGGGGGTGGCTCATATGGTAAAACGGGGCATGCGCGCTTTCGGGGCAGTCTGCGTAAAAAAGATCCTATAGTTTCCTTGCACAGGGCCAAGGCCATGACGGGGGGTGCTTCTGCGCTAGTGGGGGGAGCGGTGGTCGGGTCGGAAGGAGGCTCTACGCAATGGGGACTGGTCTTGGTCATTTTGGCGTTGATTGCCGTGATTGCGTATTTGATCTCGCTGCATATGGGGGTGGGGGCAGGTCCGGTCAAGACGCCGACTCGGCAAGCCGAGAATCGTCGTACCGACCCAGGTCTGGGTTTGCCCAGCGTCTTGGTCGCCCCCGTCTCTACCCGGACCAACCCTTACGGGGACCCGCTGTCGCCGCCCCTGAAGAGCGACGGCGTGTATTTCCCCCCGGATTCGGGGGACATCCGGGGTCTGCCCATGGTGACGGGGGGTGACGGTGGACCGGCTACCTGCAACAGCACCACGTGTGGTGGCATGGTGGGGCCCGGCGGAGTCGGCGGGGCCGGGGCCGGGCTGCCCATCAACATGCGCACCCGGGGGTACAGCCCCGACTTTTCGCAAATCGGTCTGCTCACGCGTGAACGCGCGGACCGGACGGAAGACACGTCGTTCCGGGACCCGATGATCCTGCCGCTGTTTGGGCGCCGGGTCCTGAACGGACGCGACAAGTACCAGTATTATACGATGTCCAATACGGGCGCCGTGAATACCAAGTTGCCGGTGAAAGTGCGGGGACGCAACTGCGTCAACGAATACGGGTGCGACGAACTCATGAACCAGGACACGGTCTACGTGGAGGGCTACAACGACGTGTTCCGGGCCACCATCTACGAATCCAATACCTTCAGTTACATCCCGTACTTGTAGAAGGACGGAGGACGGAGGATGGGTCGGGGGTCGGTTCACCCAAAAAAACCTACTTAAAGAGGGTGCGCCTATATACCTTGAGCGTTCTTGGTGTAGTGGTAACATGCAGCCCTTCCAAGGCTGAGCTTCGGGTTCGATTCCCGAAGGACGCATTTGTATCTATGGGATCCCTGGTTCGGATCCTATAGATGGATTGGATGGGCGGGGGTTCAAGCGTGGTACCGTTGGTTCGCGGAAACGGCTAAAGGTTCCGGCAGGATAGGTTTGCTTGGCGCCGGCACGATGGACGCCACCGGCAATCCCCGGATCGGCGGTTGGCCTTGAGGACCCGTGTACTGGGGGTCCCGGGGGGTCACCAGGTTGGTGGACCCGATGCCCAGCAGTTCAGACTCCACGTCGCAATTGTCGCGGAAGAGCTGGAGGGGGTACCGTCCTGGCAACAAACCTTGCCCGGCGTAACACGTTTGCTCGTGGAAATTGTAGCCCACGTACGTTTCGTAGTGCCGGGCGTTGGACAAACTGGACTGCTCCAAGGCGTAATTTCCCGGCGTATTTTTGCTGCGCGTAGAGGCCATATCTTTCTATTATACCTAGCGATATTTACAGTTACTCCCCCCAAGGTAGCTCGCGATATGTTGTTTGAGTACCTCGGGCACCTCATGGAGTGTGGTTTGATTCGGTCGTGAGGGGGCATTCTCCATCTCTTGGATAGCCATGGCCTGGGTTTGTTCACGGGCGGTAGCCAGCGCGTTGTATATTGGACTACCTTTGAGAGACATATCTATGGGCATTTGGTTGGCGTTGTTTCGTTTCGCGTAGTCGGCGCCGTTGGCCAAGAGGAAATTCACTATGGGTAACCTGTTTTCTGGTTGTTCATAATCATCTTCGTCATCTTCGTCAACATACTCATCTTCGTCAACATACTCATCTTCTGCCGCAAGGTGAAGAGGTGTATTGCCGGCTTTATTGGCCTGGTTGATGTTCGCACCTTTTTCAACTAGGAACTCTACTACCGGCAAATAGTTGCTGATTACCGCATTGTGAAGAGAGGTATCGCCCCTATTGTTGGCCTGGTTGATGTCCACCCCATGCTCCACCAGGAACTTTACTGTTGGTATATTGCCCCACGCTGCCGCATAGTGAAGAGGGATGTCGCCCCTATTGTTGGCCTGGTTGATGTCCGCATCTTTTTCCACCAGGAACTTTACGATTGGTAAATTGCTACGGGCGGCCGCAGTGTGAAGAGGGGTGCTGCCAGACTCGCCTCTCGCATTGATGACCGCCCCATGCTTGACCAAAAGCTTCACAATGGGTAAATCACCCCCCTCTACCGCAAAGTGAAGATAGGTTTCGCCCCCCCGTCCCTTCCTCTCGGCATTCACATCTACCCCCTTCTCGAGCAAAAGTTCTACGATTGGAAGTAATTTTATATATATTGCACTGCCAAGGGGCGTTGATGAGCCCCTTGGCAGATCCTCCTTGTATGCTCCTTGCTCAATCAAATCTTTGATCAATGGAAGCGTGTTACCGTTGTGACAACGAAAGATCGCAGATACGAGTTGCTCTCCTAAAGTCTTCGTCTTCGGGTTGCCTCCCACCCGGCGCTTCTGGGTCTTATACCGACGCGGTTTGGTTTTTTTGATGGTTCGTTTTGTTTTTGCCAATGATTTCACCATAGTTATGATATGTTGAGATTTATCTCTTGAATGACAATGTGTAGCAAAGCCGGTTGTTTACACCCAAAAAAAAGAGGGGCAAAGGGTCAGAGTAGCAGATGGGGGCAGGGGGTCAATCGCAGCCGCAGCCAAACCCCCCAGCCGTCAAACATGTGCAGATTGTCGGGATGAAATAGGACCTGGACAAGTTCTTGGTGCAAAGGGGCTTTGGTTGTCCGCATGGCATCGTAGTCGTAGACGAAAATATCCGGATGCTTGGACAATGCCTCCCACTGGTCCTGATTCCACTGATCCTGATTCCAGTCCGCGATTTTTTCGGGGGTCATTTCCTCCAGATGGACTTCATGTTTTTTCGGTTGGGGCGTCACCCCCGGATTTCTAGACAACATGTACAAGTCTATTTTGTCGGGGTGCCGTTCCAGGAGGTCCAGGGCGGCCGGATTCACCGACATGTGGTACCAGTCTATGCGGTCAGGATGCCGCTTCAAAATATGCATGGCATGGGGGTTTCGCGACAAGCCGTGCCAGTCTATGTATTTGGGATGTTCTTCTAACCACGCCACCGCCGCCGGCGACGGATTCTGCGACAAGTTGTAGCTGTCCAGTCGCGTGGGGTCAATCCAGTCGCGTAATTTATACATGATGGGCTTTTGTAATATGGTATGTACCTTGCTTGTACATGCCAATCAATTTTTACACCCATAAATGTTATTCGGTGTACACAAACATATAAAATCTTATGTATGCTACAAGTAAATGTCCGAACCCGCGACAAACGCCCCTTTTTCTTTCCAACAACCGGTCGGTACCGACCGGTACCGGTACCG
>Ga0164296_1003585_pt1 | contig 14550 bp, 11 predicted proteins | sample GEODES057metaG_FD_113533 | JGI IMG/M metagenome (GOLD analysis project Ga0164296, IMG submission 113533) | Dystrophic lake water microbial communities from Trout Bog Lake, Wisconsin, USA - GEODES057 metaG | ecosystem: Environmental > Aquatic > Freshwater > Lake | place: USA: Trout Bog Lake... | reverse complement strand
TCAGCTCCGGTCCATGTCTACTGAGCAATAGAGTCCGCGGAGATGCACGCACCAGCTTCGCGTCCGCGACCGCGTGAAGGAGCTGCACCTGTTTCTGCGCGCTGAGAGCACACACCTCCGGAACAGCTGCTTGCGTGACGCTGCTCACCGACGCATTCACATACGACGCGCCGCTGTGCACGACTGGGCTCATCTTGCGCTCACCCGGCGGAGGGCCTTGCTCGTTGAATGCGATGATGCACATGCGATGATGTCACCTTTTGATGTACAAATCGCCTCCTGTCCGCAGCCACCAGTCAAAGCATCTTTGTGTTATCTCGACGCATGAGTGAGGATGTTGCGCAGACCATCATCGAGCTGACGCCTCCAAAACACGGAGAGGACCTGGACCCGGAACTTCTTGGGTTGCTGAAAGCAGCTCTGCGGCCTGGCAGCGCTGAGACCACACACGCCGCAACAGCCGCAGTCGTGTCCCGCCTGCGTTTCGCGGACTCGAGGACGCGTCTTCGCGCACTGCTGCTCTGCAACTGGCTCTTCCTCAGAAGCAGAGGCGTGCGGGAGCTACTCGTTCCGCTCCTCCCGGTGCGTGTGTCTCGTGTCCTCCGTCTCGCTCTTCATGCGGACAGCAGTGACTGACTCAGCGCGCGCGTGGATTCGCAGGACGTGCTGGCGTGCACCCTGGGCACGAGTAGACCGCTCCCAAAGCCGCAGCGCGCCGCGGAGCGGCTGCAGGAGCTGTCAAGGAGCACCTTCGCAACATGGGCGTCCGAGTTCGGCGCGCACTACACGCAGCTCGTGGTTGCCCACCACCTGGCAGCCGAGCAACCTCCAGCTCGGTCTGTGGAGGCTGCAAGGGCGGACGCTCACTTGCAGTCCCGCTACGAGTCTCTCGTGCCGCAGCTGCCTGCGCTGTTCAGCAGCGTGCGATCTAAGCTGGCGCAGCTAGACGCTACAGTGGCGCTGCTATGCTCCCGCAGCCCACTCGATGCGGACGCAGACGAGGAGTGGGTTGACGTCGGCAGAGACGATGTGGACGATGTTGAGCCGCCGACAGTGCCAGCTGCATCCAGTGCGCCCGGCACAGACGCTGCTGAGAAAGCTGCTGTGCGTGATGCGGTGCAGGATTCAATGGCGGAAATGCGACGGGATGCGATGCTCCTTGATGATGCGATTGCGCTGCTCACGCGAGTGCAGTCTGGCGCAGCGCGTGGGGAGGTGCTTCGAGACGCAATCGGCTTGAAATCTGCAATCAGTACAGCTCTCAAGACTGCAAGGGCACTGCTCAGCGGCGGCGATACTAAGGGCGACGACCAACCGCAGCCAGCACCTGCGGTCGTGGCCCCAGTGCGACACGCGGTGCCGCGCGTGGCAGATGCTGCACACCACCACATCGCTGTTCTGCAGACTGCGCGCGGCAATGGGCCAAGCCATGCCACTGCGCCCAAAGCAAGACAGAGCCGCGGCAATGTAAAGCGACCGCCATCAGTCAGAGACCGCATTGTGAAGAAGCTGGTGCGAAGAATGATGTAGCTACAGCTGGTTCATGGGCCAGGTGGATCAACAAATTTCAACCCTTCGCTGGACTGCTCATCCGATGGCTGGGTCGCTCGCCTTCATTGCGGCGCGCGTGCTGCTGTTCCTTCGGCAGCGTGCTGCCTCCATTGCCGTGTTCATGCTGCTCACGTTGTTCTACCTGCATTCTGCAAGCGTCCGCACCACTCACGGCATTGCGCGAGGCGCAAAACACTCGGGCAAGCACATCACAGTCGCCGTCCTTGTGCTCGCAGACAGTCGTAAAGCCCGTTGGGCACCAGTCGCGAAGGTGCGCACCTCTGTCATCGCCCCATTTCTCGCTTCATGTCCTCACTCGCTACGACTCTGCAACAGAATTATATAGACAGCGTGATTGGTATGGTCGACATGTCCATCTCGCGAGGCGTGCAGGTTGACTTGTTCGTAGACACTGGCGTGTTTATGCATCCGGGCGAGCGGCTGCCTTCATCCAAATCCTCTCTTCTTGCTTATCACCGTAACCGCATGGTGTCCAAACTTGCGCTGGGCAGATACACACATGTCTTGTGGCTTGATGACGATCTGTGGTTTCCGCCGGACGTGTTGACTCAACTGCTCTCCTACTCAATGGATGGACTCGCTATGCCCGTATTGGTGTCTCAAGACGGCTCTCCCGACAGCACGATTGACCCCTGCGGTGTCATTCCCGCGACGGCGGAGTCTGTCGACGGAACAGTGACCCGATGTGCCACAGCGGATGAACTGCGTCGCCTCTCATACGGGGACGGCCCGCACTTGATGTCAACGGTGGCGCACATGGTGCTCGTTCCAACCTCGCTGTACGCCGCCGGCGCGATGCATACTGCTCATGCCGTCAGCAATGAGTTTGTCAGCATGGTGCAGTTTGCGCGTGCACTCGGCATGCCAACTGCGCTACTGCCCTTTGTGCGGGTGACGCATGTGAACAGTCGTCGCCACGGACTCATCTTTCCCGACAAGCACTTAGATAACACCACCTTCGAAGGCGGTCCTGTGACGGAGATGTCTGTTTTTATCCCAGCAAGCAGCGGGCACAAGCACACGCTGACGCGCACGATATTCAACATGCTGCAGCTTGGCGGCTCTCCAGGGCGTATCAATCACAACGCATTCTTCTACTTCCGGCATCACACGTTTGCAGAGGCCCGGCGCTTCGATCGGTCTGAGACTGTGAACCCGTCTTCGAGTTGGGGAAAGGTGGTGCACCGCATGTGGGTGAAGATGGCATACATCCGCAATAGCATGGTCGACCACAGTGTACTCGACGGTGTGGATTTCGTGTGGTGGTTGGACTTCGACGTGGTCGCCTTTCCATTGGACTTCAGCGCACGGGCGGTGAGCCTTGGCACTGAGACCATAAGCTGTCCCACGGTGTTGATAGAGGCGACCTGGCAATTCTATGACACATGCGGCTTTGTGGGCGAAGGGCGCAGCCGCGTGGCTGAGAGTATCCGCCGCTCGTGGAACGGTTGTGATTGCACTATGGTTAGCCTCGAAGGGCCCCCTTCGTGCCTGGCATCGGACGGGTCGGCTGTCATCCGCTCCGGCGACGGTCTTCACGTCAATAACATCCCGGTATCGGGCACGCCGTCCTACGTAGACGATGTGGCTGGCGATCTTGTGCCGATGGACGGCTGCGGTGCAACGTACATCATGCCCGCCGCTATATTGCGTGACGGCGCCGCATATGCCTACGATCCGCTGTACACTGATCACTTCCCGGTCATGCGCTGGGCGAGAGAGCACGGCTATCGCATCTTTTGGCATCGTGCTTCTATTGCCTACCACGCAGATGTGGACGGGTTTGGGCCGATGCAGACCAAAGAGGGGCGCACAGCGTCGAACACATGAATTGATGTGTATTGGCAACACACGACACAGGCATCAGCTGAGGCACATGCGCCCATGATCATCACTGCACAGGTACAGAGGATCGCCGAAGGTGACGATGGCGCCGTTGCGCAGTGTCAGGTCAGCCACGCTGACGTTCATATCGTGCGCCGCGCCGAATGATAGCAGCGTGCTCATCGGGTCCACATCCCACACCCCAGCTTGCATGAGCCCGTAGTTGTGTGATTTGCGCTCAAGCGGCGCCGAGAAGTGGGCGTAGCCCCAGCCAAGGAAGCGGTGGACTCGCTCCCGAGGACAGAATAGCTGTACCGCAACAGACTGCAGAATGAGGTCGTTCCAGCGATGCGTAAACATTCGTCCGCTCCTGTCGACGCTGTTGATAAAGTGCTGTACGTCTTCACGCATCCAGAACGCAACCTCTGAGACAAAAAAATTGTTGTACACGCCGAACATCTCACCACAGAACGATGGCGTGAAATCTGCGATGCTTGTTGCGCCCGGACAAGCATCGAGAAGCCAGCCCGTTGAATTTAGCCCAGCCACGTGGTAATATCGACGCACGAATGCGTAAAACTGACCATCGGTCTCGCCGCTCTCGCGCGCGATGTTCCTATATGCGTATGTGAAGCCAGCCGACGCCATAAAATCGAACACGTTGTAGGGAATGCGCGACAGCAAGAATGAGTCGTCATCCAGGCGCATCACGTGCGTGTACCCCAGCGCATGCATAGCAGGCCACACGCGAACAAACCACCAGCGTATCATCTTACGATAGCCCACACCGAATGGCGGCCACGTCGAAGGCGTGACCCACGAGCGTCTGTCAGCCGCACTGGGTGGCACGGCCGCCCAATTGTTACCGGTCAGCAGAAAGAACCGCAGCCCCTTGTATTTGTTGGTGTAAAATTGCTGCGCCTCCGCATCAAAGTCGCCTTCATGGCAGATGATCACATCATTGCCCTGCGCCTCGTTGTAGTGCGCGAACAGCAGGTCCAGCGTCATTGTCAGCTTGCGGACGTAGTGATAGCTGCTGTGCGCCTTGTTCTGGGACAGGATGACAACGGCACCCCGGGTAGTCCGCAAAGTGCCGCACTGACCGTTCTCAGCGTCCATCTCAGCGAGAGGATGCACGTGCCACAGCGGTGCCGCGGTGCCGCCACCTGTAGCCAGCATTAATGCAAGCGGCGCTGCTTTGATGCGCTCGGGGGCTTCCAGTGTCAGCGGTCGGTCCCAAGGCCACAGACCCGCATCTCTTCTCTTCTGCAGCGTGCGCATGTCCCACATTTCATCATGCAGCTTCTTTGGCGTTGCGCCAGGGAAGCGCCACTCCAAGCTGTCATTGAAGAGCTGAGACGGCGACATCATCAGCTCGGCGTCGATGGCAGAAGAAGCACCATGGCGGAAGACTTTTGAGTACGCTCCGCTTCCGATTTGATGCTCAAAGTAGCGCTCCAGGTTGAATGAGCTACTGTATGGAGTCTGGCTGCGGCAAACATGCGGGAATGGGTATGGATTGGCGACATCGATGTCATCTTTCGCTGGCAATGGGCCACTGCACTGCTGTCCATGACCGACAGAAAACCACCCCTGACTTGCAATAGCTTTGTACTCGTGCAGAACTAATGAGAAGACGAAGATGTCGTCAAGGTACACGTTGCGCTGGAACCACGTCTCATTGCATGGCCACGAGTGATGCGGCAGAAGTGGAAGCAGCTGCAGGCACTGCTTCACTCGGCGGAGGAGCTTCCCATTGTAGTGCTCAATCACGTCAGAAATAAGGCGCCGTGTAGTTGCGCTGGCTGTCAGTGCAACAACGCCAGACTCGATGCGCCAGAACGGGTCGTCCAATGAGTTGAAGTCAACACGCGGAGTGTCCCCCCAGAGCTTGTTGGTTGTGAATGGGATGTATGTGATGTCGTGCGCACGCACGAATGCCATGAAGGTCTCGTCCAGCGGGGCGCGCAGCACAACATCGGTGTCGATCCAGACGATGGTGGTGTTCGTCGGGACTCGCCGCAGAGCCGAGTCCATGGCGGCTACCTTGCGGGCGAGAATTGAGCCCGATTTTATCTTGAGTGGCTGGTCACACGGCTCCATCGCGCCTGCGTAGTCATAAAAGGAATCAGCTGCTCCTCCAGGTTTGATGAAAATGTTTAGCCATGGCTGGGCGACGAAAGCATCGATTGAGCACACGCCATCTGGAAGCTGTGACTGCGACACAGGCTGTCGTTTATGAGCAACATCCCATGAGTTCTCGTTGAACAGAACTAACGGCGGGGGTGCATTGTGTGCTGGCAATGTTGCCTGATGGCGGGCAAAGGATTCCAACACTGCGGGCTGCTCCATGGCATTCAACAGCCGCGAGCCGGAAGATGTAATGAGCACCACCGGCGGGTCGTGATCCCATCTACAGGCGTCGCGCAAGCTGAACGAACGAGTCATCGATTCTGCATCCACGCCCGCCTGCGACTCGGCGCCGGACTGCGAATGAGCCACCAGATTTGGCACATGCCCGTCGCCTTGCTGCATAGCCGATGGACGAACAGACCGGCCGCGGTAGAGTACAGTAGAAATCGTGAAAGTCGCCCAGATGAGAGTCCATAAGGCGAGCTTCGAGAAGCGTTGCTCCACATGCTGCCGGCGCGAAGACGAGCCCATGACCCGTCGCAGCAAGTGGATGTCGCCGCCGCGAGGAGATAGAAACGATGGCGAGGATGACATGGCGCGACCTTGCGCTTGTGAGACCCCCCCTCCAAGTCCATCAGCCCCATCGCGAGTGGCATGTTGACGTCGCAGCTCTGATACGCGCGATGATGTGACACGCGGCAGCCCAACTGCGTTCAGCTGCTTCTCGCTGTGCCCAAAGTGCCCTTCTCAGTCAATGGAATGGCGCGTCACGTACACGAAGGATGTCAACAAGAAGAGCAATCGAAGACAGAAGGTGCGTTGCTGCTCTGTCCTCTGCTCTTGGCGGCAGGCAAGCGAGCTGAACCGTGTACACTGGAATGTTGGTTTCTATTGGCACAGGACGGCCTCGTTGTACTTTTAGTGCCTGGCGGGCGTGCAGTCCTGTACGACTCACCTTCTGACTCGCTCAGAGGCAGCTTCGTAGCGTCGCTAGACAGAGCGCCGGACACAGTGGAAGTTGGCGACGAGTTGTCGTTTGCTGATGGTGCTGTGCTGGTGTACATCGTTGAAGAACACACTGCTGGTGCCGCGGTGCAGACCACGATATCGCAGGAGGTGCTGCCATCGCAGGCTGCACCGCAGGCGTGGTCGCGAGGCGCGAGTGGTGCTCAATCAATCCCTGCACTGGCGGGAGGAAGCCACGCGCCCGCTGCGGCCGCCCGCTTGCCGTTCCGCCCGCCTGCTGTCGTCGCCAAGGCTCCTAAACCTCAGACTACCCGGGCGCCCGTCACTGCTTGCAAGCAGGATGCAGAAGAGTTGATGGAGCTTGAAACGACAGCCCCTGCGCTGGTGCACTGTGCAGTCGCGGCTCCTGCTCCGCAATCTATAGCCGCACGCATTCCTGGCCCGGCAGCTAAGTACCTGCCAAGCAGCGGTGATGCTGCTCCGCCGCGCCAAGCAGAGGTGATGCCCCAAACTGCTCGTCCAGTCAGTGATGCTGAATTGCTGGCCACGTTCGATGACGACGACGTGCCGCCGCCAATCGAAGCAGCCGCAGTCACTGGTGGAGTCCCTGCGCTGCAGCCGGCAGCTTCATCGTACAAGCGTCTTCACGCGCCGAGTGCTGTGCCCGCACTTCACGGAACACAGCCACTGCGGCCGCCACCTGTGCATGTGGCTCAGCCGCGCCCTGCACCTGTTATTTCTTTCAGAGATGCGGCGTCGCTGCACCCATCTGGCGCAAACCTGAGCTTCCCATCCGAGGACGAGGTTCGCGGCGCAGCAGCACGTAATGGCACAGTGGAGCGACGCGTGGTAGTGCCCACATCGATGGCGGACCGGCAGGCGTACGCCGATGTGTGGGTCTGCGCTTTGGTGGAGGACGTGCGCATCAAGGTGACAACCAGCAAAATGCTGCAGAAGTGGTTGGCCATGATAGACAGTCTGCCGCGTGACTTGCGTGCGCAGCAACTAGAGGCACCCGCCAAACGCGCGGGCTTGCCGTTTGTGCCGCATGCAACTCTGTGTGTGTGGCTGTCGGGCTCAGAGTTCTGCGCTCGCGGGCGCCCAAAGAAGAAGCAGCGCCGCGCACCCGCTGAAAGCGAAGAGGACAGTGGCGGCGAGGATGGAGGCGAGGACGGTGATGGCCCTCAGTTCAGGCTTCAGATCCCTGAGGCGTACCGGCAGCGCAGTAACGCGTACAAGAAGGGCGACCTGTGGGTCATCTCCACATCGCACTGGCTGTGGCCATTCGGTGCAGACGCAGCGCGCGTGACGAGTGGTGCTAATTGGTCTGTCATGGCGGTCAGCACGTTCCACGCGCCGACGCCATCAGGAGAGCTTGGCTTACAACTGCTGGGCCCGCGGCCGCCGGGATTCACGGCCAACTCGCGCAAGTTGACTGTGTCGGCGCTCAAGTGTGTCGATAACTTGAGTCAGGAGATGTGTCAGCTGGATGCGCTGGCCACTTTGCTGCGGCAGTCGGGCGCGCTGGTGCCTGTGCTGCCTCCACTGCTGGGTCGCGCCCAGGCGAGAGCGCCGCCAGTCGCACCTGCCTGCGATGTCGATTGCCGACTGAACGCGGACCAAGCGGAAGTTGTGCAACACTTGGTGAGTCTGGCGCAGGAGCCCAGCGCGCCAGCCAGCAGCGGCACCATCACGCTCGTGCACGGGCCCTTCGGCTGTGGCAAGACGCACACGCTTGCGGCAGCTGTGCGGTCGCTGCTGGCGGCCAATCCCAGCCATCGTGCCCTGCTCACAGCATGCACGAACGCGGCCGTGGATCGAATGCTTTCCGCGCTCCTCGCATCTGGCTTCTCGGACTTTGTTCGTGTGGGCCACTTGCCCAGCATGGCTGCAGAGATGTTGCCTTACGCACTTAGCGGCGACCATGGAGGGGCGAAGAGAAACGCGACACAGCGCAATGCAGCGGAGCTGCAGGATTTGCGCCAGCGGCTAGCCACCACTCGGGGCTTCAGTGCTCGTCGTGCCATCCAGACAGAAGTGGATGCCCGCTTGCGAGACGGCGTCACTGTGCAGCAACAGCGAGCACGCAGACTGGCCACCTCTCGATGCGTGGCGACAACCCTCGCGTCAGCTTCGTGCACTGCACTTCAGAAGCACACATTCTCGTTCGTCTTCATTGATGAGGCCTCACAGGCAACGGAGCCGCAAGCGGTGCTGCCGGCGCTCTTGCTGGGCGCCCACCACATCGTGCTCGTGGGCGACCCGCAGCAGCTGCCTCCGCAAGCGACGAACGGCGCTGCGCCGCGACCGGACGGTGCTGACATTTCGCGGCCTCTGTTCGTGCGGCTACAGCTTGCGGGGTGTAGAGTCAACTTGCTGCGCACGCAGTACCGATGCCATCCCGCGCTGTCAGCCATCCCGAATGCAGCCTTCTACAATGGCCAGCTGCTGGATGGGGTCAGCGCCAACGATCGGCCACCGCTGCTGCCGCGGTTACCACATCTCGTGTTCCTGGACATGCGTGTAGGTATGCACAACAACAGACACGCAGACGGCAGTGTGTCCAATGCCGCGGAGGCTACTCTGGTCGGCCGCCTCGTGGAATTGCTTTCCAGCCAGGGCATCCAACGGGGTGATATTGCCATCATCACGCCGTATCGTGAGCAAGTCAAAGCTCTGCGGTTTGCCCTGGGAATGGCTTCGCCTGGAAACAATGGCGCTGCTGCACCCGGCGCGGAGGAAGAGGAGGATGGTACTACTGCTCCGGATGCTGGTGACGGTGCTGAGCTTCTGGTGGGAACAATCGACAGTTTGCAGGGCCAAGAGCGACCTGTGGTCCTGCTTAGCATGTGCGGCCCCGGAAGCCGGGCATTCGCAACCCATCAGCGCGTGAACGTGGCTCTGACCCGCGCAAAGACGCACCTCATCGTCCTTGGCCGCGCTCCCGTTCTGGCGGGGGAGCCATGGTGGGAAGCACTGCTCCTTGCAGCGCGGAAGACGCCAACCGCGTACCTATGCATCGATCGCACGGACGTGCGCCTACCCCTCTGGGCGACTCCACCACCACCGCCGCCGGTGCATGCTGAGCCAGAAGCGCCGCCGTGCCCGCCGCCTGTTTTGTCTAGTGACGCGGTCATGGCGAATGAGTGCCTGCCGCCGGCGCATGCAGTACTAGAGGCTCCTGCCGCTCAGGATGGCAGCTGGAATGATGCATGGGGCAGCAAGACGTGGACGGGCAGCACAGGAGCACATCGTGATGCGCTGGCGCATGCCGCGGAAGCGACATCAGCACCGCCAGTGCTGCCATCGCCGTCGCCGCCGCCAATGCTAGACAGCGAAGCGGCAGTGGGAGCAGCTGCTTGTGCTGTCGACATTGAAGCAGCACTCTCTGCTGCGCAGTTCACCTCAAACGACTTGTGGCAGGCGTACCGAGAGTTCGGGCTGTACCCTTACACGGGGCGCGACAAGATTCAGAAGGAGCTCTTCCTCAAGACGGCGCTGGGCCGCATTATGCGCGAGCTGTACCCCAACAAGCGCTCGATCATGTCTCAGCCGCTGTTCCTGAAAGTGTATAGTCGTGCAGAGAGCTACGGTGCGTGGACACCTGCTGCTTGCCTTCCATTGTGCCTTCTGCTAACCCCACACGTGTACAGTTGCGCGGGTTGAGGGCCCGGACAAAGTACGCCTGGCCGCCCTGCTGGAGCATGAGGACATGGCGTCATTGCGCGATGTCTGCTCCGCATTCGCCGAGCATGTGGAGCAGCAAGCGGCGAATGAGGACGAGGACGACAGGCAGCTGGAGTACATCGCCGGAGAGCCATTGCGGCCAGTGCCGGTGAATGCTGCTGTTGCGCCGCCACGCGAAGAGCCGCCGTGTGCAGATGCAATAAGCGAGGACAGCTACCTGTTCTAACGCGCGCACAGGATGGAAGACAACGGAATGGAATTCACGACATCATGTCTTATGCGCCAATGCGCCACCACCAAGCGCGCGGTCCATGCTCAGCTGAATGTGTCTCGCAAGAGCAATGTGTGCGCTGCCTAGGACGCTCGCAACTGCGTCACGCACATCCCCAGCGCACTCCACCACGCCTGGCAATGCATCCTGGTGATCGAGAATGCACGCCATGCTTGCTAGTTCCTCTGCCAGAGCAAGCTGCTGCATTACTGGACCGACCAGGCTGGGCCGTCGCGCAAGAAGGCGCATCACCGGCACAGCTCCTGGGTCGTGGGCGTCTGTGCATGTGCGGGCCATGACCGGTGGCACGGATAGAGCGCCATGCTGCGCCGCAGTACGCAATGTGTGCGCAATCAAGGCGGGTGTGTGCTCTGGCAGAGGAGTGCCATTTCCGTCGCGGCAGACAGCAGCGATGAGCTCAAGGATGCCGCAGCAAGCATGCCGACTCATATTGGCTGGATCGCAAGATGCAGGCCACGCTGTGGTCAGCACGCTCTCCATGGCTGCCTCTCCTGCGCCCAGATAGCCCAAGCATATCACAGCAGTGCGAATGTGGCCACACCGCTGCTGCCAGGGCGTGGGACTCTGCAATGCAGCAGTCGTCTCAACCGACGTCTTGGATGCAGGCAGCTGTAGCTGGTCCACATGTGCGCCAAGCAGGAGGTCAACAAGCCAGGTGACTTTGGCGTCCGTCTCAACACCGCATGCGAAGGAGACTGCCTCCGCAGCGCGGTACACCAGGTCCTCGTCGGCGGCAGTGCAGCCGCAGCAGAGGGCGAGTGCGCGCAGCGTGGGTTGCCGCACGCGTGGAAGGGTGCAGATCAGAGACAGGGCGGCATGCTGAACGCGAGGCGGTGAAAGCCGAAGGAAGGGCCCCGGGCGAAGGGTAGCGCCACCAGGAAGCGCGAACAGTGGCGCCAGCTGTGGCTCCAGGTCGCATAGAGCATGGCGCAGCGCCTGTGCGAGCTGCGGTGACGATGTGCATCTTGCGGTCGCGCAGTCGGATAGCAGCCCGATGGCGCTCTCGCTCGTCAGCGGCGCCTTGTGTCTCAGCTCGAACAGCAGCTTGGGCAGCGCCATCAACCAGGCAACTGCAGTGTCAGGCGGCACCGCAGTGCTGCCATCCGGAGCGCAATGCATGGCGGCAGATGCTAGCAGGCGGCGCAGGATGGCCAAGCAGGCAGTCTGCTCGCGCCCCTGGGCTTGGACGTGTGTCCACACGTGTGTGATGGTGCCAAGTAGACGCAGCCGTGCACTTGCCGCCACACGTGGACGGGCGTCATGCAGCGGGCTCGCAAGAAGAAGGTCCTCTGCACATCGAAGCAGTGAAAGCAACGCTCCCGGAGGTGTCCGCACCGGCGGCACCGTCCCCAACGGGTCTTCTGCTGTGCATGTGCCTCGCAATGCCATGTCTAGGAAATCAATGGCGGATGCCTGCATACCGGACGCATGCCCAGAAGGCGCCTCCAGCACAAGCGCCGCCATTGCAAGATTCAGCTCGGCGACGCCCATGGCTGCCGTTGCGGCGGCATCCCCACGTGTTGATCCCGCACCAGGCCTCGCAGCTGCTGCTACCGATGCGCTGGCGGGGAAGAAGCGTGCGAAAAGAGGGCACAGCAAGTCCCAGGCTGCAGCCATCTCCTGCTCTGCCTCGCTCAGCCGGGCGTGGTGCGCAGCATCTAGCACCGCAATAGGACCACTGCGTGGCAGCAGATGGAGTGCTGCTTGTGAGGCGCGTTGGCAAGACGCCAAGGCTTCCACTGCAGCTGTGACACAGTCAACGCTGGCAGCGTCGCATCCGGTGGGTTCGCCCAGTGATGGGACTGTGTGTGCAAGCACAGCCGCGAGGCGTGGCCATAAGCGTGCTAATGAAGTGACAGCGTCTAATGCAGAGGCAGCTGCCGGTGGAGGGCGGAGGCCAGCCCTTGTTGAGGAGGACTGCTGTGCAACTTCTTCGGCTACGATGCCCCAGGCGCGGTGTGCGTGCAGTGGCTGTGTGCTAGTTGCCCGCACGCGCCAGGTCCAAGACGTAGCATTGTCAGCATCGTGGGCGGCGCCAGGGGCTGATGCTGTTAGGTGTGAGTGCCATGCGTCTAGGAAGCGGGTGAGCGCCGCCATGACGGCGGTCAGGCGATTCACACGCCAAATGACTCCGCCGCCAGCAGCCTGTGCGCTGGGCGCAAGCAGGTGGGTGAAATGCGCGCCAAGTGCAGGTGCCTGAGCACAGCAAGCCTCTGGCGCGGCCTCCACCAGCAGCTCCAGGAGCGCCAACGCGTCACGACGGACGGCCTCATCTAAGTGTGTCAGCGCGCAGCCGGTGTGGAGCACCAACAGCGGTGCGAAGGGCGCCAATGCAGGCGGAGGCAGCTTTGGGAGGAGCACGGTGCTGAGCAGGGACCGCACAGCGGCGCGGACGTCACTGTCGCCGTCACTAAATAATGGCGCCACGCTTGTAAACAGACGGCCAGCGTGTAAGGGCAGCAGCCTGGGCGGGCGAGGCGAGTGTCAGTGGCACAGAGCCGCCAAAAAAGCACGGCTTTTGACGCGAGAGACACGCACCAGGGGTGCGTGGTCAGCAGCTCCTGCACTCCTGTCACCGCGTCGTTGCGCACGCGCGGAGCATAGTGACTCAGCTGCGGCACGAGGTCCTCCACAGCCAGGCCGCGGGCGGTGACTGCCCGCTGCGAGCGGTCCACGCCCACGGACTGGCCTTGCAGAACCAAGCGCCTCGCTGACACGCGAGTCACTGTCGCATTTGCTGGCGCCGGCAGCTTGCGGCCAACCTTGTGGCGGACCTTGGCGAAGTCGCTGCGTGCTGCCTTCCTCTGAGCAGCACCGGACAGCTTCTTATTGCCCTTGGCCATGGTAGATGCACGCCAGTGCAGTGGATGCGCAGTGTGGTGGGGGCTACATACCGCTCCGGCGACGGCGCCAGGCCGTGCCTTGAGTCCTTACAGGGTAGCTCTCTCCGAAAGCCCCCCGCAAGAGCACCAGGGGCCGCCTCGCGGGCAGCGGCAGGCGGGCAAGATGGTGCACAATGCATTCTACACCAACTACGGCAAGGTGCGTGCGTCTGAGTCGAGAGCGCCAGGGCTTGACGGCTGCTTGCAGCTCTGCCCGGCGACAGCGCCTGTGCTGCACGCGCCGCAAGTGGACTGCTCAAACCGCTGCAGCACTGCTCTGCGTGTGCACAGTCGCTGTTTGGCCACACGCGAGGTGTCTGACTCCGTTTCCTTTCTGCTGTGGTCTCCACTCTGGCTGCACTCCACTGCGTCTTCTTGCCCTGGCACAGACCTTCAAGAAGCCTCGGCGCCCGTTCGAGAAGGAGCGTCTCGACGCTGAGATGAAGCTCATCGGGGAGTTTGGCCTGCGCGCGAAGCGCGAGATTTGGCGTGTGCAGATGGCGCTGTCCAAGATCCGCACAGCAGCACGCACGCTGCTCACGATGGACGAGAAGGACCCGAAGCGCATCTTCGAGGGCGAGGCTCTGCTGCGCCGCATGTACCGCTACGGCCTCCTGGTGCGTGCTCGCGCTGTCGGGACTGATCTGTCTGGCCCTAGGGTTCTTCCCCTCGCCGTCCCGTCTGACGCCGCCGCGTGCGTGCCACCCCGCAGGACGAGTCGCAGGACAAGCTCGACTACGTGCTGACCCTGACTCTCGAGAACTTCTTGGAGCGCCGCCTGCAGACCCTCGTCTACAAGCTCGGCCTCGCAAAGTCGGTGCACCACGCGCGCGTCCTCATCCGCCAGCGCCACATCCGCGTCGGCAAGCAGATTGTCAACGTCCCTTCCTTCATGGTGCGCGTCGACAGCCAGAAGCACATCGACTTTGCGCTCAACAGTCCCTTCGGCGGTGGCCGCGAGGGCCGCGTCAAGCGACGCAACATGAAGAACGCCGCCAAGAAGGAATCAGGCGGCGGCGACGATGCGGAGGAGGAGGAATGAAACGTGAGTCTTAAACACAAGTAGACGCGCAAGGCTCCATTTGCTGTTGTAACGGCAGGCCTTTGACAGTTACCCAATCTGAGCAACTAACTAACTGTTCAGCTTTTCGCCGATCAACTATCCACTAACTAACTGGTCGCCGTCGCCTCGTG
>Ga0164296_1003582_pt1 | contig 14563 bp, 13 predicted proteins | sample GEODES057metaG_FD_113533 | JGI IMG/M metagenome (GOLD analysis project Ga0164296, IMG submission 113533) | Dystrophic lake water microbial communities from Trout Bog Lake, Wisconsin, USA - GEODES057 metaG | ecosystem: Environmental > Aquatic > Freshwater > Lake | place: USA: Trout Bog Lake... | reverse complement strand
GAGGCCGTGATCGGTCTGCAGGCCCCCGTTTGTACCGCTGCAAGGCGTTCCTGTATCCCCCAAGGCCCCCAGACCGGCACTGTTGCGAGAACTGTCACCCTCTGAATCTGATGGCGATGTTTCACCCCGCTGACCTGATTTTGGTCAGCGAGCACACGGGTGCGGGGAGCGACATTGATTACCTCTATGCAGGTATCTGTTGGGTGAAATCCCACAAATTTTCGTGCGACGAAGCTGTTCCACACAATCCCTCCATCGAACTGGTGGGCAGATGGCGCATTGTGTGCAATCTGCGCATCGAGCTTCCAGAGTGCGGAAGTGAATGAGGCGTAGTTGAGTGCGTAGATCGTGCTGAAGCCCGCCAAAGCAATTGCGAGACTCGTCGCGCAAATGATGAGATAGCGCTGCGTGATGCGCGCCTGATCCGCCGCCGCGAGCACAAGTATCGCAATGATGGGAAGAAGGGGAAGGGCGTAGCGATCAAACACAGGTTGGCCAAACAGCCCCGGGATTCCACAGGACAGTCCATATCCTATGGCGGCGAGACCGAGCAACAATACTGTGGGCCGTCGAGGGGCAAGCACATGTCGCATACGGTCTGTCCGAGCAGATTTGATGACCGTTGGGATGAAGACACACATGGCGATTGTGATTGATGCGATCCCGATCACTGCTGCGGTATTCAACACCCATGGGGCAAAGAGATTCGGGCGGTCACCGATATAAATCAGGTCATTACCCAATATTCCATTCGATAAGAGATAGTTGCCAGGGCCGAGGATATTCCTCGTGGTTGACTGAGTCCCGGCCTCGCCCGCGAGTACGCCAACGGTTATGACTGCGGTGAGAAAGGTCGCGCCGGGCATTTCTCCGAATGCTTTGCGCAGACACTGTCGGGGATTTGCGAGCGCGACAACTGGGGAAATCGCCAGACCGATAAAAATGAGGTACTGCTCGACTTTAAGGATCACATATGTGACCGGAGGGGTACTTGATGCGAGCGGTGACCCGAGTCCATGACTTGGGAGTCCGGCGCGCTGACGCCACACATAGATGCCAAGACACACAACGAGCACTCCGAGCAGGATTGCGCCGAGCGTTACGCGCCTGCCGGGCGTCTTCCCGAAGGCACACAGGGCTGCCACGCAGACGGCGATGGGTGCGACGATCGCGTACTCGCGAATACTGAAACCTGCGACACCCACTATTAGGGCGCTCGAAAAAAGGAGTGGTCGCAATGCTTGATGTTCAAGTGAACGAGCACCGAGCGCAAGGCAGACAAGCCCGCATGCCATACCGGGTATGTCGGTCATAAAGCTCGCGGTAAGCACTGCCCATAGGGGTCCAATCGAGACGATGACCGCAATAAATAATGCGCGCGGCGCCGACAGCAGTCGCTGACCAAGGTCGAAGGTGGCGAGAAGCGCAAGAAAGCCGAAAATGAGCGTCTCACAACGTAACGGGGCGATGTGATGGCCAAAAATCCAAATGACCGGAACCGCCGCCGAAAGCTGCCCAACCAGGTTGACCGTGACCCAGCCGAATGAGTTGAGGGTCCCTAAATCTGCCAGCTGATAGGACGAGAGGATGTATGACCAATCGTCGTTGCTGGGGATGCTCATGGCGCCAAAATGCGCTGCAATGAGGACTGGAACAATGACCCCGGTACTGGCGAGGAGGATGAATGCCGTCGCCCAGGATGTCCAACCAGCCGCAAACACCCTTTCCTGCAGGGAAGGTGTGGCATTTGGGCGTGAAAAAACCATCGTTATTCGTCACTCTATGGAATCTGCATGCAGTTTTCCGTGACGCCAACAAGGCGATTGTGCACACGAGAATTGAAGGTCGTGGGCGGCCCTCACTTTGCATGTCGCGAAATCCAGAATGGTTCCACATTCAGATAGCTAAACATGCACTTGAGCGACCTGTTCTGCCAGTCGGTAAACTTCGGAGGTCCATGTCGTCTGATTGACCAGAGGTCGCAATGCCGGAGAACAATTCCAGCCTCATCCTGAGAGTCGCAGCACCTGCTGCAACCGGAACCTTTGGGGGGGTAGTTGCGGCAATTACCGCGGCCGGCGGACGGGTAGGCGGGGCCGACATTGTGCAATCAACGGCAACCCATGTGGTTCGGGACTATCAGGTGTATGTGCGCGATAGCGAGCATGGGTCTGCGGTGGCAGCGGCACTGAGCCAGATTGATGGAGTCATTGTGGAAACGGCAACCTCTCGAGTGCTCACGGTCCACGAGGGCGGCGCCATCGGGATGAAGGCCCGGGCGCCCATTGCAAACCGCGACGATTTGTCGATGGCCTATACGCCCGGTGTTGCGCGTGTGTGCATGGCGATTCACCACGACTTTGAGCAGGCGTGGGATTACACCATCAAGGGGAATAGCGTGATGGTGGTCTCTGACGGAAGCGATGTGCTTGGTCTGGGAGATGTGGGTGCTGAGGCGTCACTGCCCGCGTGCGAGGCAAAGAGTCTTTTCTTGCGGAGCCTCGCCGGGATTGATGCATTCCCATTGCCCGTTGATGCACGCGAGACGGACAAAATCGTCGATGCGATTGCATTGTGTAGCTCAGTCTTTGCAGGGATCCATCTTTCAGACATCTCCGCACCACGGTGCTTTGAAATTCGCGATGCCCTCGACGCGCGGTTGGACATTCCGGTCTTCCACGATGATCAACAAGGGACCGCTGTCGTGATTGTGGCGGGCGTCCAGAATGCGCTTCGATGCGTGGGCACGGCGCCAGAGGCGGCCACCATTGCCGTTATTGGAAGTGATACTCCCGCAGGGCACGGAACCGTCGAGCTGCTCACGGCCGCGGGGATGAAGGTCGTCACATCATCGTCTGATGGTGCCGATGTCCTTGTGAGTTTTGGAACGGCAGTCAGCGCCGCGGACTGTGCCGGTTTGTCGGATCAGCCAGTGGTCTTTGATCTGAGTGGCACCGTGGATGGTGAGGTGCAGACATTGGCGAAGGTCTTTGCGACGTCGCTTCCGAGTGCGCCGAATCAGGTGCATTCTGCGATTGCGTTCCCGGGAATTTGGAAGGGTGCGCTCGCCGTGCGAGCGACAACAATCAATGAAGCGATGATGCTCGCCGCAGCGGATGCAATTGCGCGCACCTGTCACGACGAGGATGGGGTTATTTCCCCCGATCGGGTTGTGCCATCTGTGCTGAGTCACAACGTGGTTGATGACGTCGCCCAGGCAGTCGCCGCAGCCGCACAGGCAAGCGGAGTGGCGCGTCGTGCAGCAGCGGTATCTGTGAGCTAATTCGCAGAACTCACGGAAGGTCGGCTATCTGCCTTTTCGTGGGTTTGTTCGGTAGCTGGGAGACACGCGTGTTCCCGGCGTTCTCCAGCGCTGGGTGAGCCGTCAACTCCGATGGCTGCGTGCCGAGATTCAAATACGTGCCGACAAAAGGCGATGAGGAGCATGATTTCCTCGTACGCCGATTGTCAACTACGCCGTTGGAGGTGGGTGATTCATGGCGATATGCGATTCCGGTGATCGGATATCGCGTCGTGAAAAAATCTCGACAGAAGATTTCCTGAGTTCACACTGGTGTGTCCTGCGCGCAGGATTATTGCTTGGTCGAGCGTCGCGCGTTGAAAAAATGCGTAGTTGGCTGCGACACCGATGAGGCGTTCAGCGAGTGCAGCTGGATCCTCCGGTGGAGCAAGAGCCTCGCGGAGCACGCCGTCCATATAGATCGTGGCATCGCCAACGTTCGTCGCGACGGAAGGTACTCCAAGAGCGATGGCCTCGAGAAGGGAGAGTTGCGCATTATCGGTGCGTGAGGATGAAAGGAATACATCGGCATTCGCAACATGACGTATTGCGGACTCCCACGATTGCCCTCCATGAAATTGCACCCAGCTCGGCGCGGATTCCTTGGTGGTTGCAAGGAGCGGCCCGTCGCCGTAGATATCGAGAGTGAGTGGGATGGTTTCTCGTGCGATTGCACATGCACGAATTGCATGCTCTGGAGCTTTTGCTGGAGCCAGCCGTGCAGAAAACACCACTTTCAAGGGATTGCTCGGCTCATGGTTCTCCCGTATAGGCGGAAGGTTGTCCGGGAGCGGAAGCGGCAGAATCCCTGCCTGAAGCCCATAGTGCGATTGGATGAATTGCTGTGAGGAAGGGCCTATCGCAAGTGGCGGCGCATATCGAAATTGCCAGCGCGCAAGCGTATGGGCATGTGCCGATTCAACCATTCGAAGTGCGAGTGGCTCATGTTGAGTGGGCAATGCCGCATTGGCATGGACGAGGGTGATTGCCGGACGTCGTTCGATCCCCGCTGCAAATCCAGTGATGTTGGAGAGCGGCCAAAACGCATTCTGGATAAGTACGACATCTGCATGGCGCAATTCCATTCGTAAGTGGTGCCACTGCCGAATGCTTGGCCGTGGAATAGGAATCCCGATCGGTGCACCAAGGCTCGGCCAGATCCCGTCCCCCGTCCCTGGCGCAATGTCATGCCCAAAGGTCCGTACTGAAAACCCTCGCTCCGACATGGATTCAACAATCCAGGAGGTCGTTCGTTCAACCCCACCTGCATGTGGAGGAAGGTACGGGCTGAGCACCAACAATCGGGTATCTGCAGTGCCTGGGTGTGTCATATCAGCGGATGCCCGTGCTCGGAAATCGAGCGAACGACCACGTGCGCGTTATTTTTAAGATGCGGTTGTCATTCGGGCCATTGTGCCGCTGAAGAATGCCTTTGACATGAGTGAAATGCGGATGGCGATGCCCTGTTGTGGAGACCACTGTTATTGACGGTTTGTCATCAGCTGTTGTGCTGACCTGCATCGTCTTCTCGCGTATCGCTGGCCGGCGTGTGAACGAGACCAACCTGGGCTTTCTCACGCAGTTCTTGTTCAAGACGCAGCAATGCGATTTCTTGCTGAACAAGGGTCAGCCGTTCATCAGCCACACTTGATTTGGAGGTGAGGTGGACGAGAAGAACGAGCTCCATGACCGAAAGTAAGGCAAGAAGCGCCGCCGTTGTGTTCGATATCCCGACAAGATGAGCAGCTGCGGGGAGCGTGGTTGGTACGACTGTGAACAGCAGCAGGACAAGGAGTACGACGACCCACAAGAGGGCGTATCTCTCCTGAATACGCCGCCTGCGGACCATCTCAAAAATGATCACGAGAAGGCCGAGAGTCAGGCCGATTGCCAGAATCTGTGCATGAAGAGAGAGCGAGCCTGTCATTGGCGGGTATCCGGCGCAGGTTCACTCGCCCTCAGGGATGCAGCAAAAATCGAGATGACTCCGTTGAAGACATAAAAGAATGTTTTGACCGGAGTGATGGACGATGTGCCGGCAATTCGGCGATGCATCGTGACGGGATATTCCTTGACCCTGAAGCCGTTGCGGACCGTACGAACAATATTTTCGAGTTCGGGGTAATCGATATTCGTCGGCCCGAGAGCAAATTGTCGAATCACGGCACGGTTTGCTGCGTAAAGACCACTTGTGCAATCGGTGAATCGCTGTCGAGTGACCAGAGACACGATTCGGCGGAATAACCTGATCCCGATACTTCTCATGGCGCTCGGGATGTACGCATCGCCATCATTGGATGCTGGCGGTTCAAGAAATCGTGAACCGATCGCTAAGTCGCATTCGTCGTCTTGCACTGCTCGGAGCAGCCGCTGAATGCTCTCAGGCGTGTGTTGTCCGTCTGCATCGCAGTGGGCAATGCGCTCGTATCCTCCGCGGAGCGCAAATATGTAGCCGGTACGCCTCGCGGGTCCAATGCCTAAATTCGCAGGATGTATGGCAACAAGCGCACCAGCTGCGCGTGCCACCACCGCGGTGTTGTCTTGAGATCCGTCGTCGATGACAAGGATGTCGGTTTCCGGCAATGCGTGCCGTACTTCTTGCACAACACGCGCAATCGAGCCCTCTTCATTCCATGCCGGGATGAAGATCAGCGTTCTGTGTGTGAGTGGTCCGAGCGTCACCATTTCTATCCCGTTGGTATTCCTCTCTCGGCCGCTGTTCCCTTTGACTGAGGGACCTCTATGTCTATCGGATCGAAAACTTCCGTAACGAATGGTCTATCACCGTGAGCAGTGGCCTTATTTACGAAGGGTGCGTGTCATTCTGATCAGAGGGATTGGGAAGAACACGATCGCCATGCCAACCAGGACCGCGAGGTGGCCAAGAAGCAGTGAGGAGGGATGCCCGAGCGTGAGGCCCCTCAGAATCTCGACGAGATTGGCAAGCGGTAGACACCAGGCGAGAATTTGTGCCCATTCCGGGAGGCGGTCAAATGGGAAGAACACCCCGCCAAAGAGAAACATCGGGGTGAGAATCGCCGTGAAGAAGATGTTGAAGCTCTCGATGTTGGTGACGTACGCGGTATAGAGCATTCCGAAAACGGCAAATACCAATGCACCCAGGACCATCACGGGGATGCAGAGTAATGCGAGCGGTGAAGACGCGAGGCCGAAGGCAAACATGACGACAAGGAAAATCGTCCCGTAGGCCACCGCGCGGGTGACCGCCCACAGGTATTCCCCAACGACGACATCCTGGACCGACAGTGGCGTCGTGACTGCTGCCTCGTAGACGCGTCGCACATGAATGCGGACAAATGCGTTGTAGGTGGTTTCGAGAATGGCGCCAAACATGACCGTTGATGCCGCGACCCCTGGCGCGATGAATCGGACATAACCCACCCCGCCCATGGTGGTCACATAGGCACCCAGGCCAAGGCCCATGACCGCCAAGTACGCGATCGCCTCCAGGAAGCGCGGAATGAGCGTTACCAAAAGCGTTTTTCGACCCACCGTGACATTTCGCCACCAGAAGGTTGTGGCGGCGCGTGGGGAGAATGCTGCGGTGCGAAGCATCTGTGGCTACAACTCTTCGATTGCCTGGCGAAATTCATCAACCATGCTGTGGTGGCCAAATTTCATCGCCTGGTCGATACCGGAAAGATAGGCATCTGCGGCCTCATCGCGCGCGCCGAACTCGGTCAGCGATTGCGCCAGCCGCCCCCATGCATTGCCTTCGTCTTCTTGGAGTGCGAGGTAGGCGCGAAATTGGATGATGGCATTCTCGTGTTGTCCAACCCGCTGCAGCTCGACCCCATATGCGAATCGCGCCCGAGCAACGTCGGGTGATGCCGCAACTGCATCTCGAAAGTAGTCAAGCCGGTCCATACGGACAACCTACCCTGCATCTCGGGGCTGCGGGAATCGGTATCGCATATATCCGTTGGGTGGCGGGTGAACGATGGATGGGGAGTATGGTCCAAGGGCGTTGGCACTGCAGTCGCTCACGCGTGCTGCGCATTGAAAAGGGAATGGAACTCCAGGGTGTGCGATCCAGTGAAAAGTTCGCTACGTGCGGGGAAGTTTGCGCCAATTGTGACAAGCCACAAGCGTCATTCGTTACAAAGATGCACAAATGCTCAGGCGTTGGTAGCGTGCGGACGACACAGCGCCAGGGCGCGTTGGGTCCTGATGCGTCGTGAGGGGTCGTAATGAGGCTCTGGGACTACCTTCCAATTCTGATTTTTATGGGTGCTGGCCTCCTGATCGGTGGGGGCATCCTCGGGTTGAGCAAGATCGGTCGGCCAAAGCCGAACGCGGTCAAGGGGCTCCCCTACGAGAGCGGCATCCTTGCGACGACCCCTGCCCGTCAGCGATTTTCGATCGACTTTTATATGACGGCGATGCTGTTCATCGTCTTCGATGTGGAATTGGCGTTCATCTATCCGATCGCCGTCACACTTCGTGACCGTGGCGTCACGGCACTCATCATCATGCTGTCCTTTGTGGTGACCGTTGTCGCCGCGCTGGTCTACATCTGGAGGAGAGGAGCGCTCGAATGGCGTTAATCCCACCACCCGGTTCGCCAGTCGAACGCGCACCCCGAACCGATGCATCCATCGATCGCGACCTGCGCGACTTGGTGGAAACGGCGGAGGAGGAAGCCTTCGTACAACGGCTCTTGACCACGACCGTGGATCGGGCACTCAGTTGGGCGCGTTCATCATCGATTTGGCCGGCCACATTTGGTCTGGCGTGCTGTGCGATCGAGATGATGCATACCGCAACCCCGCGATATGACATCGCCAGATTCGGTGCCGAGGTGTTCCGCGCATCACCTCGCCAGGCAGATCTTTTGATTGTGTCCGGCCGGGTGTCCCAGAAAATGGCACCGGTGCTGCGTCGCATCTACGACCAGATGATGGAGCCCAAGTGGGTCATCTCGATGGGGGCATGTGCCTCATCGGGCGGGGTGTTTAACAACTACGCCATCGTGCAGGGCGTCGACAAGATCGTTCCCGTGGATGTCTATGTTCCCGGGTGCCCGCCCCGTCCGGAAAGCTTGATTGAAGGCATCCTCATCTTGCAGCGGTTGATCGGGGCCAACGGGATGCCGAGCTCCTTTGACCTTATGCATGAGCAAGGGCTTGCTGTCCCAGAAGATGCAGCGCGGATCGCCAGCGAACGTCGGGCGTGGGCGGCAGCTCGTTGAGCGACTATCGCAATGTGATCGAGGTCGCATGCCCTGGGGCAGTGATCGATGAATTCGAGGGTCCGGGCGATGAGCTCACCATCGAAATTCACCGCGATCACATTCGCGCAGTGTGTCGCTTTTTGAAGTCCGAGCCCGGTGCCTTTCGACAGCTGTCGGATGTGACATGTGTGGATTACCTGGAGGGCAACGGCAACGGCGATCGCTTTCGGCTCGCCTATCAACTGTTTTCGATGGAAACCGGCGATCGATTGCGACTGCGGGTCTGGGCGGATGCCGAACACCCAGAGGTTGATTCGGTGACGAGCGTCTGGGCAACCGCGAACTGGCATGAGCGTGAGGTCTACGACATGTTTGGCGTGCGGTTTGCCGGCCACCCAGATTTGTCGCGGATTTTGATGCCATTCGATTGGGAGGGTCACCCATTGCGTCGTGACTACCCCCTCGGCGGCGAGAACGTCAAATTCAGTGATGCGGTCTAGGCGGGCAGACGATGAGTACTGATCAGGCAGACGTCTTCGCGCTCGAGGCCCGAGAGGCACTCGAAGCGGCGCGTCGCGAGGGTCGCGAGCTCGCCGAAACTGAACGCGTCGTTGCCATGGTTGAGGCGCGGACCCCGCAAGAGGCCCTTGCACGCACCCGTGCCCATGAGGCCAATGCCAACTCGGCCGCCCCTGGTTCGCGCGAACCGATGATGATCAACCTCGGTCCGCAACACCCATCAACACATGGCGTGCTGCGCTTGGTGACCGAGCTTGATGGCGAGGTCGTGCGCGATATTCACCCGGTGATTGGGTACTTGCACACCGGTATCGAAAAGCAATGTGAGAACAAGACCTTTTGGCAGGCCATCACGCTGGTGACGCGGATGGATTATCTGTCGCCATTCTTCAACATTCACGCCTACACCCAGAGTGTGGAGAAGCTCCTTGATCTTGAGGTGCCGACGCGGGCGCAGTGGCTGCGAGTGATGATCTCAGAGCTCAACCGCATCACCAGCCATTTGGTGTGGCTGGGGACAAGCGGTTTGGAGCTCGGGGCAATCACGGTCTTTTTCTACGCCTACCGCGAGCGCGACCGCGCACTCGATCTCTTCGAGATGATCTCTGGCGAGCGCATGAACAACCGCTACTTCCAGGTTGGTGGTTGTGCCGACGACATGCCACCCGGGTTTGAAAAGCTCCTTCGGCAATTTGTCAGCGAGATGCCATCACGCATTGACGAGTACGAGGGCATGCTCTCGGCGAACCCGATTTGGCTGGAGCGCACACGCGGAGTCGGCATTCTGCCCGCCGATCAGTTGATCGACTTAGGGATCACTGGGCCAGCCTTGCGGGCGGCCGGTGTCGATCTTGATCTGCGTAAAGCACGCCCCTACTCAGGCTATGAGCACTTTGATTTCACCGTGCCTGTCGGAACGAACGGTGATGCATACGATCGCTACCTGATTCGTTTGCGTGAGATGCGCGAATCGGTGCGCATCATCGAGCAGTGCCTTGATGGCATGCCCGAGGGTCCGCACATCGCCGATGACCGCAAGGTCGTGCTTCCGCCACGCAGCGAGCTTGCCACCTCGATGGAGGCGTTGATCCACCACTTCAAGTTGGTGACCGAGGGCTTCCAGGTGCCCGAGGGCGAGGCGTACTCGGCGGTCGAATGCCCGCGTGGGGAGCTCGGGTGTTACGTGGTTGCTGACGGGGGACCGAAACCGGTGCGCGTCCACATGCGTGACCCCAGTTTCGTGAATCTCCAGGCGCTGCGACCGATGGCCAAGAATGCCTATTTGGCGGACTTGATCGCCATGATCGGATCGATGGACAACGTGATGGGTGGGGTTGATCGCTGATGATGCGTGGGAAGCTGTGGATGAAGGATGGTGCACGTCCGTGAACGCTGATCAAGTCCGCGCACACATCGACCCCATCCGGCATGAATATGCCGAGGCGCGATCCCTGATCCTGCCGGCGCTCAAATTTGCCCAAACGGAAAAGGGCCATCTGACGCGCGAAGACCTTGAGGCGGTGGGTGAGGCGACCGGATTTTCTGCCGCCTATGTTGAGAGTGTGGCGTCCTTTTATGATCGCCTCTACCTCGCGCCCACAGGGACGCGGGTGGTGAGCGTCTGTGTGACCCTGTCGTGCATGCTGCGTGGTGCCGACGAGGTCTGGGATCACCTGTGTGAGCGCGAGGGTGTGTCGCACCACGGCGGCACAAGCGAGGACGGACGCATCACCATTCAGGAGGCCCAGTGCCTGGGCTACTGCGATCGCGCGCCATGCCTACAGGTTGATGCTGAGGAGACCAAGGGCCCATTCACCCCTGCCTCTGCCGGTGCATTTGTGGACGCGCTCCGCGCTGCCCCAGATCCACACGAGTTCTGGAGATAGCCCGATGCCGATCCTCAATAGCGTCTATCGCCACCGTGAGGCGGGTCACGTCCTCACCGATCTTGCTGCGTACCGGGCAGCGGGTGGATTCGCGGCGATTGAGCAGTCGATCGGAGAGATGGAACCCGATGATCTGCTCTATGTGTTCCATCGTTCGGGGCTTCGTGGTCGGGGGGGCGCGGGATTCCCAATGGGCCGGAAAGCGAGCTTTCTGCCCAAGGACGCAAAGCTTGCAAAGTATGTGGTCTGCAATGCCGATGAGAGTGAACCGGGAACCTTCAAGGACCGCGAAATCATCGAAATGAATCCCTTCCAGCTCATCGAGGGGATGGTGCTTGCCGGCTATGCGATTGGCGCCGACCGCGGCTACATCTACATCCGGGGTGAATACGAGCACCAGGCACGTGTCCTCGATGCAGCGCTCATCGCGGCACGCGAGGCGGGCTTTCTCGGCGACAAGATTTTGCGCTCAGACTTCTCGTACGACATCACCCTCTACCGCGGGGCGGGTGCCTACATCTGCGGTGAAGAGACAGGTCTGTTGGAGAGCCTTGAAGGCAAGCGCGGTCAGCCACGCCTCAAGCCCCCATTCCCGGCAGTCGCGGGGCTCTATAGCTCCCCGACGCTGATCAACAATGTCGAGACCCTTTCGGCACTTCCGCCAATCGTCACCCAGGGTGCAGATTGGTATGCCGCACTCGGTCCAGAGAAGAGCCCGGGCACAAAGATCTTCTCCATATCCGGTCACGTCGTGCGACCGGGAAACTATGAAGTGGTGCTTGGTGAGACCACCTTGCGTGAGCTCATTTATGAGCACGCCGGCGGGCTGCGTGAAGGTCGCCAGGTCAAAGCGGTCTGGGTCGGTGGTTCATCGGTGCCGGTCCTTGGTGCGGCGCACCTGGACACCCCACTCGACTATGAATCATTGAATGCGGCCGGAACATTCTTGGGATCTGGCGGATGCATCGTGATGGATGACTCCGGATGCATCGTGCGCGCGACACTGCGCTTAGCGAGTTTTTATCGCCATGAGAGTTGCGGTAAGTGCACCCCATGTCGTGAGGGCACGAACTGGATGGAGCGCATCCTGCAGCGCATGGTCGATGGTGACGGCCGGATGGAGGACTTAGAGCTTCTAGAATCGCTCTTCGGGCGGATCTCCGGCAAGGTGTTGTGTGCATTGGCTGATGGCGCCGTCGCGCCCGTGGCGAGTGCGATCAAGATGTTCCGTGAGGATTTTGTGGCCGCAGTGACCAACGGCGGGACACCCCGCCCTGCGCCGATGCCCGTCGTGGAGGTGCGCTAGCTCATGGCCGATTACGCACCCGTCGATCGTGCCGCAGACAACATGGTGACCTTCGAGCTCAACGGCCGAACAGTCAGCGCACCGGCGGGAACCATCTTGGCCGATGCGGCCTATGCAGCCGGTGTCGAGATTCCCATCTTTTGTTACGAACCCCGCCTTGGGCCGCCGATTGGCGCGTGTCGGATGTGTCTGGTGGAGATCGAGGGCATGCGGGGAATGCAGACTGCCTGCAGCACCCCGGTGACCCAAGACATGGTGGTACGCACCAACTCACCTGCGGCCAAAGATGCACAAGATGGCGTCTTGGAGCTGCTGCTTGCCCAGCACCCCTTGGACTGTCCGGTCTGCGACAAGGGTGGCGAGTGCCCACTGCAGGATCGCACCTTTAAATTTGGCCCCGGGAAGTCACGCTTTATCGAGCCAAAGCGGCACTTCCCGAAGCCCATCGAACTCTCGAGCCGAATTGCACTTGACCGCGAGCGCTGCATTAGTTGTTTCCGATGCGTGCGCTTTAGCCAGGATGTCGCCCAAGATGGGCAACTCACGATGCAAGAGCGTGGCGCGCGCAGTGAGATCACCACCTTCACCGGCGATGCCTATGAGGCGCGTTTTTCTGGCAACATCACCGACATTTGCCCCGTCGGTGCGCTGACGAGCATTCCGTACCGCTTTGTTGCCCGTCCGTGGGATATCACCAACACCCCATCGGTGTGTGGATCATGTCCGGTTGGCTGCAATACCGAACTCACCACGCGCGACGGTGAGCTCAAGCGCATTACCGGACGTGATACCCCGAATTTCGCTGTGGAAGAGGGCTGGCTCTGCGACAAGGGGCGTTGGGGCTATGACGTTGCCATGAGCCCCAGCCGGCTGACCACGCCGATTGTGCGTGAGGCAGTCGGCGATCGCAGCGTGTCGATTGAGGATGGGGTGGCCGCGGCAGCAAGCCTACTCACCGGTCGCCGGGTCGGGATTCTTCTTGGCGGCACCGCGACCTTGGAAGAGGCCGGTATCGCGCTGGATCTCGCCGCCAATGGCACACTTGCCAATGCTGTTCTCGCGCGCCTCGGGGTTGCAAGCGGGAATTGTGCACCACTGCGGGCGGTGACGGGTGCACAGCTTGGTGATATTGATGCCGCAGATCTTGTCGTGATTGTGGGTGGTGACCCCGCTGCCCAACAGCCGATTGTGGAGCTGCGCGTCCGCAAAGCCCGACGCTTTGGTGCGCGCGTGATCAGCTGCGGCGCCCGCCCGCATGCACTTGAATCTCTCGGTGAGTTCACGCGGACTGCTCCAGGTCGTCTTGGTGATGCGATTGCCGGTCTTGGCGATGCGATCGCGCAGGCGTCGCGCCCGGTCATCCTCTGGGACGAGGCAGATCTCGCATCGGACCCTGGCGCGATCGAGGCACTTTCGGGTCTGCTTGCTGCCTCCCCGCATGCGACACAACTGATGCTTGGCGCCGATGTGAATGGCGCTGGATTGTCGGCGCTGGGCGTACCGACGACGGGTCTGTATGAGGCGATTGCCGCTGATGAGATTGATGCACTGATGTGCGTGCACGCAGATCCTCTTGAGGCAGCGGGCTCTGTCGCATGGCAGACGGCGCTTGATGGCTTTGGTGGTTCGGTGATTGCGATCGCCACCTACGCCTCAACGATGACCGAACGTGCCGACCTCGTTCTGCCTGCCCTTGCGATGTGGGAGCAGGAAGGAACGCTTGTCTCGATGACCAATCGCGCCCAGCGCCTTCGTCCGGGAGCAGCAGGCCCTGCGCAGGCGGCTGCGGGCTGGGAGATCTTGATTGCCATTGCCCACCACCTCGGCCACCCACCGGCGTATCGCACTGCGGCATCGGCATTTGGGCACACCGTTGCATCGCACCCCGCATTTCGCGGTGTGACACCCGATCTCATCGGGACCGACGGAGCGGTGGTTGGTGCGTGGCCAACAGCCGATACTCACCCTGCGGCCATCGTCGCTGACGCCGATCACCTGGTGTTGGTGGCCACACGCGATGCCTTCGGGGATGACATGACCGCCCGATCCCACGCGCTGCGCACTGCCGTGAGCGCACCGGTGCTGCGCATGCACCCTGCCACCGCGCAGGCACTTTGGCTCAATGACCATGACCGCGCGGTGCTTGTCAGTGACGCGGGCAATTCAACCGCACTTTCGGTGCGCTGTGACACGCGCGTCGCCGAGGGCGTCATCGTCGGGCCACTTGGTGCGCCCGGGCACCCAATTGAAGGCGCCCTCGCGCGCAATCAGCATCAGGCCCTCGTCCGTGTGGAGCGCGCATAGATGATGCAGCCCTGGTGGATCATGGTCATCAAGACGGCGGTGATCGTCTTCGT
>Ga0164296_1003581_pt1 | contig 14566 bp, 14 predicted proteins | sample GEODES057metaG_FD_113533 | JGI IMG/M metagenome (GOLD analysis project Ga0164296, IMG submission 113533) | Dystrophic lake water microbial communities from Trout Bog Lake, Wisconsin, USA - GEODES057 metaG | ecosystem: Environmental > Aquatic > Freshwater > Lake | place: USA: Trout Bog Lake... | reverse complement strand
AAATGACCAAATGACCAAATGACCAAATGACCAAATGACCAAATGACCAAATGACCAAAGGACCAAAGGACCAAAGGACCAAAGGACTAAAGCACTAAAGGTTCAGGCTCAAGCCGAATGCCAAAACGCTCATAGACGCTGGTTTGAATGGCACGAGCCAGCGTCATCACCTCTCCACCGGTGCAGGGCATCTCAAGACCCCCTTTGTTGACCAAGACCAGAGCCTGTTTTTCATAAACAGCGGCTTGCCCTAAGCTTTTGCCCTTCCACCCACAGGCGTCAATGAGCCAGCCGGCAGCTAGCTTGTAATTGCCATCGTGCAAAGCGTAATGCACCAAACTGGGCTCACGGGCAATGATGTCCTTGCACTGCTCCTCACTCACGGTGGGGTTTTTGAAGAAACTTCCCACATTGCCAATCACTTTGGGGTCGGGTAATTTTTCTCGCCTGATCTCACAAACCCAATCGAACACATCTCTAGCACTTGGGTTGCTCACCCCCAAATCTCTCACTCGCCTTTGAAGATCTTGGTAATCCAAAACAGGTACCCACTTCTTGGGTAGCCTAAAACGAACTCGGGTGATCACAGACTGTCCAGCCAGCCCCATGAAAGCCTGATCAGAGCTAAAGGACTTCTTGCTTGAGAGCTCCTCAGAGCCTCTTTTGAGCTCCCCCCAATGGCTCAAAGGGCCGTGCTTGAAAACCGAGTCCCTGTAGCCAAACGCGCACTGTGCAGCGTTCAAGGTAAAGCCCTCACCAGTCTCCAAATGAATCGCATCCAATTCGTGGAAGCGATCTTGTAACTCAACACCATATGCACCGATGTTTTGAACTGGAGTTGCACCCACGGTTCCTGGGATCATCGCTAAATTCTCCAACCCAGCCCACCCCTGCTCCACGGTCCATGCAACAAACTCATGCCAATTCTCACCCGCCTCGGCTTGAACATAATAGGCCCGCTCGTCCTCTGCCACCAAAGCACGTCCCAGAGTTTCCATCTTCAAGACACATGCCTTCAAATCCCCAGTCAACACCAAATTGGAGCCTCCACCAAGGACAAATTTAGGCAGTGCTTTCAGGCTCGGATCGCTCAAGGCGTGGCGCAAATCTTCGTCTGAACGAACTCGAACCAAGACCTGAGCTCTAGCCAAAATGCCAAAGCTGTTATAGGATTGAAGGGATTGGTTATGTTCGACCATCATGACTACAATTGTCGCATTGCTTTTAGATCAAAACTTAATTATTTGAATCACCATGCCCTCTTTTGACACCGTTTGTGAAGCCAATTTAGTAGAAGTCAAAAACGCAGTTGAAAACACTGCCAAAGAAATCGGAACGCGTTTTGACTTCAAAGGAACTTCTGCTGCAGTTGAGTTCAAAGACAAAGCGATCATTCTTACAGGAGACGCTGAATTTCAATTGAACCAAATCGAAGATGTGCTTCGTGCCAAACTCACCAAAAGAGAGGTTGACGTTCGGTTCATTGAAAAAGGGGATGTTCAAAAAATTGGCGGCGACAAAGTCAAAGTGTCTTTGAAAGTGCGTGAAGGCATTGAGAGTGAAGATGCTAAAAAAATTCAACGCTTGATCAAAGACTCCAAGATCAAAGTTCAAGCGTCCATTCAAGGCGAAGCGGTTCGGGTCACTGGAGCCAAGAGGGATGACTTGCAAGCGGCAATGGCCATCATCAGAAAAGACATGCCTGACTTGCCACTGAGCTTTAACAATTTCAGAGATTGATTGCTCTCAAATGATCTTGGCCCCCGCTGGGCATGATCTAGGTCCGCCCCTTCATTGGGGTTGATTTTTTTTGGCCCCAATCTTGTCCTCTTGCCCCTTGAAGAGCCTCTCCAAATTGGCCTTGTGGCGATAAAGAAGCAAAGCGCTCATGATGACCGAGCACACCAGCACCAAAGATTCAGCTTGCCACAGCTCTCCATCGAGGAGCAAATAAGCGACAGGTGCAAAGACAGAGGCGAGCAATGCTGAGAGTGAGGAGTATTTCCAAATCTTGGCGGCCCCTAACCAACAAAGCAGTGTGAGGAGTCCCAAAATGGGCTCAAACCCAATGAGCACTCCAAGTGCGGTGGCCACGCCCTTGCCGCCTTTGAAGGCAAAAAAAATGGGGAACAAATGTCCTAAAAAAGCACTGAGTCCAACCACCCCCATCCATGCGCGAGGGTTCATACCCAGCCACAACCAGTCCTGCCCCAATGGACCCTCCAAAGGCACGAGGCTTACCACTTGAGCAAACAAAAAAACAGGCAACCATCCCTTGAAAGCATCTAAAAATAGCGTGAGCGCAGCAGCAGCCTTGTTGCCCGTTCTGAGCACATTGGTGGCGCCTGGATTTTTGCTCCCAAAGGTCCTCGGATCCTCAAGCCCAAAAGCCTTGGAGACCAACACCGCAAAGGACAATGAGCCCATCAAGTAAGCCAACACACAAGACCCAATGGCAATCCCCCAAGAGGGCAAGGTGAGGAGAGTGTCAATGTTCATGTTTTTGACTTATGTGTAAGTGCTTGCTCTCCCAAACTGCTGAGAGAGAGTCGGTTAAAAACAGGTAGTATAGAACCTCTGAGCACCGAGAAGGTCGTGTCCCCCTTTGCCAGTCACATTTCACATTTGCGTTGTATCGCACCATTGACTACCCCACATGTACAGCGTTCTAAGAGCTTCTAGCACTCAATTTCTTCGTCTCAGACAGCACGATCAACATGTGCGAACCTGGGGCTCACATACACCTGGACAAACACCTTGGGTGATGCTTCACGGCTGGATGGATGTGAGTGCATCCTTTCAATTTTTAGTCGATCAACTCCAAAGCTCTCCTTTCATCATTGCACCCGATTGGAGAGGCTTTGGGCCGACGCAGGCGCTGGATCAGGACCACTTTTGGTTTCCCGATAACTTGGCAGATTTGGATTTTTTATTGGATCATTTTGAAGCTCAATTGGGCGCCACACGTTTTCACTTGATCGGACACAGCATGGGTGGCAATGTGGCGCTGGCTTACGCGGGAATTCGCTCATCTAGGATTGACAAAGTCGTGAACTTGGAGGGTTTTGGTCTACCCAGCACCAAGCCCACAATGGCACCCAAGAGACTTTCCCGCTGGCTAGACGAATTGCACTCTCTTCAAAGGGGCAGCTTGGACCTCAAGGAGTACGACAATTTGGAAGGCGTGGTGCGCCGCTTGCAGCTCAACAATCCTCGCTTGAGCTTGGATCAAGCACAGTGGCTCGCGCCTCATTGGGCAGGACAAACACGGGAGGGTCGTTGGAGAATATTGGGGCACCCAGCCCACAAAGTGGTGAACCCCTATCTCTACCAAACTCTGGAGATGCAGGAGATACTCAAATGCATCGAGGCTCCAGTGTTGAGCTTACACGCAGCCGAGAGAGATGTCTTCAAGCGACTGGGCGGTGCTTACGATTTTGAAGAATACTTGGAGCGCATGAAAGCCGTCAAAGAACTCACCCACCAAGAAATTGGCGAGTGCGCTCATATGCTCCACCATGACCAACCGCTTGCCGTGGCTCAATCCATTGAACCCTTTTTAACGAGCAACATCACTCATGTTTAAAACCGATGTGGTGATTTTGGGTGCGGGTGCAGCGGGACTGTTTTGCGCAGGTGTTGCCCAACAACAAGGTCTTAAAGTTTTGGTTTTGGACCACTACCCCAAGTTGGCCGAAAAGGTTCGCATCTCTGGCGGGGGCAGGAGCAACTTCACCAACGCTCAAATCGACCCTCAAATGCCTCACAGGCACTATGCTGGACAAAACCCCCAGTTTGCAAGAAGTGCCCTCTCTCGCTACACAGCCCAGCATTTTGTGGACTTGGTCAAATCTCACAACATTGCTTTTCATGAAAAGCACTTGGGCCAACTCTTTTGCGATCGATCGGCCGAGGACTTGATACAAATGCTTTTGAAAGAGTGCGAGACAGGCGCCTCTGCAGGAGAGGTCAAGAGGTGGCAACCTTGCGAATTTCACTCGCTCACCTACTCCGATGCGCCGCATGCCCACTACACATTGCAAACCAGCATGGGATCTGTTGAATGCCAAGCCTTGGTGGTGGCAACGGGTGGGCTGTCGATCCCAGCCATTGGAGCCACCGGAATTGGCTACGCTTTGGCAGAGCAATTTGCCATTCGAGTCACGCCAAGACAACCGGGCTTGGTCCCTCTCACCTTGGGTGGACCTGAATGGGAGCCCTTTAGTGCACTCTCAGGTCTCTCGCTCAAAGCTTCGGTGTCTCATGGACTTGGCAAGAAAAAAATCTCTTTCGACGACGATTTGTTGATCACCCACAAAGGCCTATCGGGGCCCGCCACCTTGCAAATTTCAAACTACTGGAAGCCTGGAGAGCGCATCGAGATTGATTTGGTGCCTGAGCTTGAGCTGCAGCAAGAATTGATTGCATTAAAACAACAGTCAAAAAAGACCTTGAGCAATGAACTCACCACTTGGTTGCCCAATCGGTTGATTCACGCATGGACCGACCACAACCCTTTGTGGCAAAAATCCATGGCAGACACCCCTCAAAAAGCCCTAGAGAGCCTTGCTTTGGCTCTGAAAAAGTGGTCTTTGTTGCCCAGCGGCACCGAGGGTTATAAAAAAGCCGAGGTGACACTTGGGGGTGTCGACACCAGAGACCTGTCACAACAAACCATGGAATCTAAGCAAAAAGGCTTATATTTCATTGGGGAAGTGGTGGATATCACGGGCTGGCTTGGGGGATACAACTTTCAATGGGCTTGGTCGAGTGCTCACGCTTGCGCAATGGGCTTGGCAAACCAAATAAAACGGCTATAATGGTGGTCTTTGCTGGCAATACCCCAACGCCTAAACATTTTTAAGTTGGGGACAACCGCGAACAAAGGCTTTGGAGCCCGATCTTCTCTGAACACTTTTGTGCGCACAATTCAAATTTGATCGTCAATGACAACCATTCGCGTAAAAGAAAACGAGCCCTTTGATGTGGCACTGCGCAGATTCAAGCGCACAATCGAAAAGTTAGGCCTTTTGACAGACTTGCGCGCCCGTGAGTTTTACGAAAAGCCCACAGCTGAGCGCAAGAGAAAAAAAGCAGCTGCTGTCAAGCGCCATTACAAGCGCGTTCGCAGCATGCAGTTGCCTAAAAAACTGTACTGATCCTCGGATTCGATGCGCCTTGATTCAAGACGCATTGAGTTCCACCAAAAAGCTCGTTCGGGTCAAACCGCACGGGCTTTTTTTAACACTTGCGCCGCCCCCCTCGCGCGCGCCCTATCCTCACTCTTTCGAGCACCAACATGACACTCAAAGCACAAATCACAGAAGACATGAAACAAGCCATGAAAGCCAAGGACAGCTTTCGTTTGGGCACCATCCGTTTGCTGCAATCGGCCATGAAACAAAAAGAGGTGGATGAACGAATTGAACTAAACGATGAGCAGGTCATTGCCATCGTGGACAAATTGATCAAACAAAGGAAAGACTCTGTGCAAGCCTATGAGCAAGCTGCGAGAGAGGACTTGGCTGAGGTTGAAAGACAAGAAATGGCTGTGCTACAAGCCTATTTGCCTGCTCGCATGAGCGAGGAGGAGATCCATGCAGCTGTCAGAGCAATCGTGAGCGAACTCAATGCTGCTGGCCCAGGAGACATGGGACGTGTGATGGGGCAAGTCAAAACTCGCTTGGCTGGCAAAGCCGACATGGGTGTCGTCTCACAAGCCGTCAAGGCAGCCCTTAATCCTTGACTCACCTCAATGCCACTCGGAATGAACAGAGTGGCATGTCTAGCTCCATAGAGATGGCTCTTTAGGAGCCAGCAATCTTCATGCGGTTGATGAGCAAAGATCCAACCGTCTTGGCTCCATAGTTGTAGGCATCTGAGCCCACAGCTTGAATGCCTTTGAGCATGTCTTTCAAATTTCCAGCAATCGTGATTTCTTGAACTGGGTAAGCGATCTCGCCCTTTTCCACCCAAAAACCGCTGGCGCCACGAGAGTAATCTCCCGTCACATAATTCACGCCTTGGCCCATGAGCTCGATCACAAAGAGACCTGTGCCCAGTTTTTTGAGCATTCTGTCCAAATCATCTCCACTCTTGGTCAAGCGGCTTGTCATCACCAAGTTGTGAGATCCACCCGCATTCCCAGTGGTTTTCATGCCAAGTTTTCGAGCCGAGTATGTGCCCAAGAAATAACCCATGACTCGACCATCTTTGATGACATCACGCGCTTGGGTGATCACGCCCTCATCATCAAATGGCGCACTGCCTTTGCCGCCTTTCACAAAGGGGTCCTCGTGTACTTGGATGTGAGAGGGCAAAACTTCACGACCCAAGGAGTCGAGTAAAAAGGAACTCTTGCGGTATAGGGAGCCACCACTCAAAGCTTGCACCATGTGACCCAAAATACCCGAGGCCAAGGTGGACTCAAAGAGCACGGGACACTCTACCGTTTTGATTTTTCTTGCTCCCAATCGACTGAGCGCTCTTTGAGCGGCATAGCGACCCACATCCTCAGGCTTTGCCATCAACTGAGGCTCCCTCATGGAGGTGTACCAAGCGTCGCGCTGCATGTTCTCGCCCTTTCCAGCAATGGGTGCCACAGATAAACTGTGCCTAGAGCTTGCATACCCACCTCTGAAACCGCGAGTGTGAGCGCTGAAGAAATGGCTTTGCTGAGCCGAGACACCAGCGCCCTCGCTGTTGGTGATTTTTTTGCTGACTCCAAAAGCAGCTTGCTCGCAGGCCTGGGCAAGCTCAAAGGCCTCCTCGCTTGAAATGGGCCAAGGGTGAAAGAGCTCAAGCTCAGGGTGATTGTGACTGATGACATCGGCGTCGGGTAGACCGGCAGCAGGGTCCTCGGCTGTAAAACGCGCAATGTCAAAGGCGGCCTGCACCGTTCTCTCAATGGCAGCACCTGAGAAGTCAGAAGTGCTCGCGTTACCCCTCTTGGAGCCCAAATAAACAGTGACTCCCAGTCCCTTGTCTTGGTTTCTCTCGACCGTCTCAAGTGAGCCCTTTCTCACCGAGACCGACAAGCCACAGCCCTCTGAAGCCTCGGCACCTGCATCCGTTGCACCCAACTTCAAAGCATGCTTGAGCGCATGGTCCACCAGCCCCTCAAATTGACTTTGAGAGTAGCTAAATCCAGGCATGGGCGCCTTGGGATCGTAGGGGGTGATCGAAGAAGATGTTTTTTGTTTACTCATGTCCATATTATCCTACTGAAGCATCAATGTTCCAGCACAATCAAGGCGATAATTGAGCCCAAGATGTCAAGAAAACCCAAAAAAGGCTATTACGTGCGAGGAGAGTTCATTGCCGAAGGCAGTGAGCTCGATTTGGCTTACAAGCGCGAACTCAAAGGCAGCGATAGTGCCAGCAAAACGGACCTCAAACGTGAAAGCACTGAGAGACAAAAACTCGGTGTTGAGCTCCTCGAACTGAGGGCCGACTTGCGCGAGCAACTCCTCTCCAAGGGCCACCTCAATGAGCTCTTGGTTGAAGCCTTGGCGCAAGCCAAAAAAATCACTGACTTTGAGGGCAAACGCCGTCAAATGCAGTACGTGGGCAAACTCATGAGAAAACTCTCTGAGGAGGATGTGGTGGCCTTGCAAGAGGCATTGCTCTTGCAGCATGGTGGCTCAGCCAAAGAGACACAAGCACTGCACTTGGCCGAGAGTTGGAGAGACAGGCTCCTCACTCAAGAAGATGCTCTCACCCAATGGATGAGTGAGCACCCACAAACCGACGCTCAAGCGCTCAGAGCGCTCATTCGCCAAGCGCAAAAGGATGCAGTGCCCTTGAGTGCGCGAGAGGTCTCTGAGGGAAAAGCGCCAAGACAATCGCGCGCTTATCGTGAGATTTTTCAGTGGATTCGTCAAGCCCTCAAGAGTGCCGATGAAAACCAAGATCATTTCGATGCCCCAGCCCTTGAGGACTGAGCATTGAGGGATTGAATCAAAAACTATAGAACCTGATTTCCCCACCCATTTGAGATTTGAATGCAAGTGACCATGGACATTGACACACGCTGTGACACCTTAAAAATTGGATTGCTCTCGGTGAGCGATAGAGCATCGAGTGGCGTCTACGAAGACAAAGGACTGCCTGCACTCAGGTCTTGGCTCTCCCAGGCACTGTGGAACCCCATCGAGTGGCGAGAAGCACTGGTTGCAGATGAAATCCCCCTCATCCAAGAGCAACTCCTTCTCATGTGCAAAGAAGGTTGCAACTTGGTGCTGACAACGGGCGGCACAGGCCCCGCAATAAGAGATGTAACCCCAGAGGCCACTTTGGCCGTGGGGGACAAGGAGATGCCTGGATTTGGTGAACAAATGCGTCAAATCAGCTTGAATTTTGTGCCCACCGCGATTCTGTCAAGACAAGTCGCAGTGATCAAAGACCAAACCTTGATCATCAATTTACCGGGACAACCCAAATCCATTGAGGAGACCTTGGGTGGATTGCCTGAGTCGCCAACTCAAAAAAGGGTTCCTGGTATTTTTGCGGCAGTGCCTTACTGCATCGATTTGATTGGTGGACCTTACATGGAGGCCAAGGAGGACTTTTGCAAAGTTCACCGCCCCAAAAACGCACTGCACTCCAAAAGAATTTAGTCGCCCATGAAAAAAGGGAACCGTCCTCCCTGAATCAGGAGAGCGATTCCCTGCGATGAAGCACAGAATCAGGCTGAGCTTAAATCACAGTGTGCTCAACACTTCACCCAAGGCTCTTCTTGCTTTTCTTGGCCAGTTACCCGCAGCAGCCTTGCCCACTGCAATCAACATGACTGGCACTTCGTGCTCACCCAAATGGAAAGCTTTAGCGACTCCTGCAGCATCAAAGCCAATCATCGCACCTGAGACCAAACCTTTGGCTTGAGCGGCATACATGAGGGTCATTGAAGCCAAGCCGCCAGAGCGAATGGCCTCATCACGCTGCAATTGTGTGTTGTTGTCATACATGCCATTGGCCATTCCAATCCAACCGTCATATGCTGCTTGATCGATCGCACCCGCATCAAGCATGGGCTTGATCACATGGGGCAAATCTTTGTATCCCATGGCGTTACCAACCACGATGAATGTGACAGCTGCATCTCCAACCTTGGGCTGATTGAAAGCGAGGGCTTTCAACTCTGCCTTTTTCTCCTTGGAGCTCACCGCAATGAGTCTCCAGTTTTGCATGTTAAATGAGGTTGGGGTGTTGATGGTGAGTTGCACCAACTCCTCAATCTCGGCTTGGCTCATGTGATGAGTGGGGTCGAAATTGTTGGCTGATGTGCGTTCTTTGATGATGCTGATTGCGTCGGACATGAATGAATACTCCAATGGGATTAAAAAAAAGGCGAAAACCTTGAGGTTCAGTTGGGACCAATCCTCAGGATTTCAAGTGTTTGGAATTGGGAGCATCAAGAAAAAACTTGAACTCAATGTTGATTTTTTTCTAGCAATTGAGCCAAACTCGCTTGCAAATCAGCAATTCGTTTTTCCTGAGCTTGCGAGAGTTCACTCAGCTCTTTGAGGGTTTGGAAAACAGGGTCATCAGCACTGGTGACACCATAAGCGCTGAAGGGTTTGTTTTGGTCCAATGGGTTGGGACTCAAGGCCACACCAAATACATCGTACTGTTCAGGAGTCTGGTCTCGAGCTAAGGGGTCCGCATCCGAGGATGGCAAAATGATTCGAGCAGGATTTCCAATGGCAGTGGCTCCTGCAGGCACGGGCTTGGTCACCACGGCATTGCTACCAATTTTTGCACCATCGCCCACCTCAAATCCACCGAGCACCTTGGCTCCAGCACCAATCACCACATCGCGACCAATCGTTGGATGGCGCTTGACCCCTTTGTACAAACTCGTGCCTCCCAGGGTCACGCCCTGGTATATCGTACAACCATCTCCAATTTCAGCGGTCTCCCCCACCACCACACCCATGGCATGGTCAAAGAAGACGCGCACACCGATTTTGGCAGCGGGGTGGATTTCAATGCCCGTGAAAAACCGACTCACATGAGCAATGAAACGGGCAAGCCAATGAAAGCCCAAACCCCAAAGCGAATGCGAGACGCGGTGCAAAATCAAAGCGTGCAAACCGGGATAACAGGTGAGCACCTCAAAACGACTCTTGGCCGCTGGATCGCGCTCAAAAATGCACTGAATATCGTCTCTTAATTTGGTAAACATAGGGCTCTAGTCTAGCTCCTTTGGAGACTTCTTGAGCGCCATGTGCTTAGCAACACCTCTGAGGATATGGACTTCCTCTGGAGAGAGTTGTGCTCGGTTAAAGAGTTGTTGCAGTCTTGGCATGAGTTTTTTGGGCGCCAAGGGATCTAAAAAGCCGATGTCCACCAAGGACGATTCCCAATGAGCCAACATGCCAGCTATGGCAGGACCATCGGCCAATTCTCGGCTCTCTTTTGGAGCACCCGTTTTCTCCTGCTGCTCAACGTCCAAATAAGAAGCCGCCCCTCCCAGACTCAGACGCCATTCGTAGGCCACCACTTGAGCCGCACTGGCCAGATTCAGGGAACCAAAACTGGGGTTAGTTGGAATGCTCAAAGCCACATGGCAGCGATAAACGTCCTCATTGGTCATGCCAAATCGCTCCGAGCCAAACAAAAAAGCGATGCCACTGGGTTGGGACTCCTGGGCTTTGAGAGTTTCAAAATGTTCCCTGGGCGTTCGAGTTGGAGGGCCAAAATCCCTTGGCGTCATGGCCGTTGCGCACCAGTGCGTCATATCAGTCAAGGCCTCCTCCAAGGTGTCGACCACACGTGCTTTTTTAAGAACATCTTGTGCTCCACTTGAGCGCTGAAGGGTCTCTTCTCGACGCAGCACATTGTCAAAGCGAGGCCTCACCAAAACCAAATCGTCAAAGCCCATCACTTTCATGGCCCTGGCCACTCCGCCCACATTGCCTGCGTGGCTGGTCTCGATCAATACAAATCTGGTCTTCATGAGTCCTCTGTTTAGGCTGAAAGATCGAACAATTTAGTTTCTTTTGACTGGGCTAAATGCCCACGCCGTGCCTTAAAATAGGCGCCGGTTGAAGGGTTTTGGGTCTTTGAGGATTGGGGGTCTTTTTTTAGACACTCCCATTGACTGAGAACCAAGCTCCATGTCGTTTGAAGTTGAGCACATGTTCAGGGTTTAACTGTTCAAGGCTGCATTGTCCTCGATTTACCCTTGCTAAGGTTCGTAGCCTACTCTTTGAGTTGCCATTTTTCCCGTATTGTAATTTTCGCCTTTGGGCTCTTTTTTGAATTGATGTTTTCCATATGATGCCTTCCAACACCCTTCACCCAATGCTTAACGTGGCCATCAAAGCAGCCAGAGCGGCTGGGGCCATCATCAACCGAGCCGCGTTGGATGTGGAGTCGGTTCGCATTTCTCAAAAATCAGTCAACGACTACGTCACTGAAATCGATCAAGCCAGTGAGAATGTGATCATCGAAACACTCTTAGGCGCCTATCCCGACCACGCCATCTTGGCCGAAGAGTCTGGAAGGGAACTTGGAAACCCCAATTCTGACCACATTTGGATCATCGATCCACTCGATGGCACCACCAACTTCATTCATGGCTTTCCCGTTTATTGCGTGAGCATTGCCCTGGAAGTTCGCGGCAAAATCGAACAAGCTGTGGTCTACGACCCGACACGCAACGATCTCTTTAGCGCCACCAAAGGGCGTGGTGCTTACATGAACGACCGCAGAATGAGGGTGAGCAAACGCATCCATCTCAAGGACAGTTTGCTTTCAACCGGATTTCCATTTCGCGCAGGAGACGACTTAGAGTCCTACCTGAACCTCTTGAGAGACATCACGCCAAAGGTTCAAGCCATCAGAAGGCCAGGAGCAGCAGCACTTGATTTGGCTTATGTGGCAGCAGGTTTCAGTGATGGATTTTTTGAGTCAGGCCTACACCCTTGGGACATGGCTGCTGGATCTCTGTTGATCACCGAGGCGGGTGGCCTCGTTGGTAACTACACTGGAGAGAGTGAATTCTTGTACGAACATGAATGTGTAGCAGGCAATCCAAAAGTTTATGCGCAAATGGTGCCTTTGCTCAAACCTTATACAAAAATTGTTAAAACGAGCAAAACCACCCTAACTCCTCATCATGATGTGGGTGGCTCAATCGAGCAAGAAAATGCTCAAACTTCACAAGCTGAGCCTTCCGGCAAAAAGCCGACCCTTTCTCGGCCTACCCGCGTTAAAAAAACCTTTTAAGGCACTCGAGATCTGTCGCCCTTTTCAGTGTGTGAAAGATGAAAGCAGTCCCTCAAAGCTCAGACCAACAAGCACCCGCGGCTGAGTCGGACCCGCAGGCTGATGCTTCGCGCAAAGTCTCCTCTTCCAAGAGTGAGAGCGACACACCCATGATGCAGCAATACAAAGCGATCAAGGCTGAGTTCGCTCAAACCCTTTTGTTCTACAGAATGGGGGATTTTTATGAATTGTTTTTTGATGACGCACACAAAGCAGCAGACCTCTTAGGCATCACCCTCACACACCGAGGACAAAGTGGTGGTGAGCCCATTCCCATGGCTGGAGTACCTTTTCACTCAGCCGAAGGATACTTGGCCAAACTGCTTAAAGCTGGTGAGTCGGTCGCCATTTGCGAACAAATCGATGAGGTCCCTGCCAAGGGGCCAGTTAATCGCCAAGTGGTTCGGGTCTTAACGCCAGGCACCCTCACCGAGAGTGAGCTCTTGCCAGATAAAAGTGAATCGTTTTTACTGAGCGTTTACCCAAGTGATCGACCTCAGAAAACGGCTGGTTGTGGCTTGGCTTGGATGAGTCTCACACAAAACACCTTGTACCTCACTGAGTGCACAGCGGAGGATTGGCCTGTCTGGATCAACAAAATCGCTCCCAAGGAAATCATCTACCCTCAAGGTATGAGCGATGCGCTCAAAAAAAATCTAATGGGTCCACATACCCTTTGCCCTCGCACGGATTGGCAGTTCGAAAAGGCATTGGGCGAACGAAAACTTTTAGAGCAACTCAAAACCAATACCCTTGATGCTTGGCAAGCCCAAGCGCTCTCAAATGCGCACGCTGCAGCTGGGGCACTTTTGAGTTATGCCGAACACACACAAGGCCAACGAATTCCTCATGTAAACCACTTGTGTGTGGTGCAAGATCGCGAGGGTGTTGATCTGCCCCAAAGCACCAAGCGAAATTTGGAAATCACACAAACCCTAAGAGGCGAGGACTCACCAACCTTGTTCTCTTTGCTAGACACTTGCATGAGCTCTATGGGTTCGAGAGAGCTCAAACGCTGGCTCTTGGAGCCTCCTATTTCTCGAGAACTTCCCAAAGCAAGGCTTGAGGCCATGCGAATCCTCATGAGCGAGAGCTCAAGAAAACACATAAGTAGTGCAGCGCTGATTGAAACCCCCTTTAAAACATTAAGAGGGGCACTCAAGGGGCTCTCAGACGTGCAGCGCATTTCGGTTCGCATTGGCCTGTCACAAGTCAAACCCAGAGAGCTCAACGCTTTGGCGAGAGCCTTTGCTCAAGCTCAAGTCATTTTGGATCAATTGAATGAGCTTACAAGCTGTGCTTTTTTGGATCAGATCAAAACTCATTTGTTGATTGACTCTAAATGGCAGGTTTTGATTGAGCGAGCGATCGATCCCGAGCCCTCTAACCTCGTTCGAGATGGGGGTGTGATAGCAAGAGGATACGATCGTGAGCTTGACGAATTGAGAGACATCCAAAACAATTGTGATGCTTTTCTTTTGGAGCTAGAAACCGCGGAGCGTGCACGCACTGGCATCTCAAACCTCAAGGTGCAATTCAACAAAGTCCATGGGTTTTTCATTGAAGTGAGTCAAGGTCAACTCTCTCGCATCCCTGAAGACTATAAGCGTCGACAAACACTCAAAAATGCAGAACGCTTCATCACACCTGAGCTCAAAGCCTTTGAGGACAAAGCATTGTCTGCTCAGGAAAGAGCTCTTGCAAGAGAGAAGTGGCTCTTTGAGGAGCTCTTGGGTCAACTCCAAGGATTGGTGGCCCCTTTAGGTGCAATGGCTCAGTCAATGGCACAACTTGACGCTGTGCTGAGCCTTTGTGAGCGCAGTGACACCTTGGGCTGGTGTGAGCCTCAATACGTGAACCATCCCTGTATTGAAATCACCGATGGAAGGCACCCCGTTGTGGAGTCAAGACTGAGACAAACCTCAGAGAAGACCTTTATTGCAAACTCAACTCAATTGGGCTCCAAAGCTCGAATGCAAATCATCACGGGGCCCAATATGGGTGGTAAATCAACCTACATGAGACAAGTGGCCTTGATCGTGCTCCTGGCCTGCATGGGCTCTCATGTTCCGGCCTCGTCCTGCATCTTGGGACCGATTGATGCCATTCACACCAGGATTGGAGCGGCCGACGATTTGGCCAATGCGCAGTCTACGTTCATGATGGAGATGACAGAAGCGGCTCAAATTCTCAACGGCGCGGGCCCCAACAGTTTGGTGCTCATGGATGAAATTGGTCGAGGCACTTCAACATTCGATGGTTTGGCTTTGGCCAGTTCGATTGCAAGCTTTTT
>Ga0164296_1003580_pt1 | contig 14575 bp, 11 predicted proteins | sample GEODES057metaG_FD_113533 | JGI IMG/M metagenome (GOLD analysis project Ga0164296, IMG submission 113533) | Dystrophic lake water microbial communities from Trout Bog Lake, Wisconsin, USA - GEODES057 metaG | ecosystem: Environmental > Aquatic > Freshwater > Lake | place: USA: Trout Bog Lake... | reverse complement strand
GATGGATGGCAGTGTAAGCAGCAAAGCAATAATGGTTAATCATTAATGGTTAATGGTTAATGAAAAGCAAGCGAACCAAGCAAACCCATTAACCATTAATCACTAACCATTAACCATTATTTTAAAACTCCCTCTCCCCTATCTCGCTGGTAGGGAGCTTCACTTTCTTGTTCTTTTTGTTGAAGCTGTAGCCAATGCCTAGCTGAATCACATCAGGCTCTACGATGTAGTTGGTGGTGGTATAGAAACCTTGCCCAGAAGTAGTGATGCGCTGAATGTTGGAGATGCCCAAACCTGCATCCATGTTAAGCCACTGCGCCTGAAACGTCCATAGGTTGTTGTTGCTCGTCTTTTTGATAGATAGATTGGGGGAAAGGAACGCACCATCCTGCCCCTGCGCCGTTGCATGAAGCGAAAGATAGGAAACACTAAGCTGCACCGCCCACTTTTTGGGCAGCTTGAAAGTCTGCGTGGTGTTCCAGGTGTAGGCAACCTTACTATTGTTTACCGCAACCGTGCCATCGAAGATAGTGCCGCTGATATGCGATTCGAATACATTGATGCCCGCCAGGAACTGCCACCATTTGGTAGGGTTCAACGTAAGCCCAGTCTCCACACCGTACTGAACGGCTTGCGTTGCGTTTGTGTAAATCCTGTTGATGATGGTATCGTTGTAATAACTATTCAGCCGCTGGATGATGTTCTCGGTATGTTGGTAATAAGCAGTGGCGTACCAAGTGCCCTGCTTGAATGTCTTCTCGGTACCTGCCTCAACAAGGGTCACAAATTCGGGCAATAGCTTAGGGTCGCCCTTCTCTAAAACCTCAGAGTGCTCACGTTCTGGAAAAGGGTTCAACTCGGTGTTGGTAGTCCTTTTTACCCTGCGGCTAATGCCCGCTTTCCACTTCCATTGATTGGTAGAAGTGTAACGAACCTGTGCAGAAGGAAACAAATTGTTGAGGTTCAACTGAGGTTGGATGGAATCACCAAACCAAAGCTTCCTATCCGAGTTCTCATACCTGAGTCCGCCACTATAATACCACTTAGTTTGCTGCACACTATACTGCGCATACACGGAATGGATGATATTATTCACCTTTACGGCACTGCTAAACAAAGAATCAAACACCAACACACTAGTTCCGGGGGATTGCACATAATAATCGAAGTTGCCATTCTGTGTGTCATAGCGGAACTGGTAGCCAGCCTCCAAAGTACCTATGCCAATCTTCTTTTGGTAATCCAATTTGGCACGATAGCCACTTAAAGGGTTGTTGTAAACAGTCTTTGTAAACTGGATAGTATCGTTGCTAGTTGGCGAAGTAAGGTTGTTGTTGGTAGTGCCACCATGCAGGTTTGCCCCTTCGTACAACAGAGAGGTGGTGAGGCTGCTTTTGTCCTTAAATGTGTGGGTATAATCAATATTGCCCAACGTAAACGTACCATTCCTTGCTTGGTTGTTGGCATCGTAATAATTATTGCTATAAATCAATTGTCCCGTGGACAGAAGCGACGTACTATTGGTGTAGTTCAAGTCCGCTTCCCTATCCTGATGCTTATATCCAACATAAAAGCCCGCAGAGATGACATTGTTTTTATCAGCCGTGTAGGTTGCCGCCAAGCGAACGCCATAGTTGTAACGCCTAAAGCTCCTTTCGCCCGTGGAAGGGAATTTAGTGAGCGTATCCTTGTTAGTGGTGTAAGCATTTCCCTCCCTAAACCCTGCCGCATCGTTGCGGAGGTAGTTCAATCCGGCACTCAAATCCCATTTGTTCTTTTTAAATCCTACGGTAACATCGCCACTAAACCTACTTGGGTCCCTACCATTGTTATATGTATGCAAGCTAGGCAAACCGCCCATTGTATTGGCAACCAAAAGCCATCCATCGTCAGTACCTTTCTTGGTAATGATGTTGATGATGCCAGCCTTTCCGTCAGGGTCAAAGCGGGCAGAAGGGGTAGTGATGATTTCTATGTTTTCTATGTTGCCAGCAGGTAATTGAGAGAGGATAAGATTGGCATCTACCAAACTAGGTTTGCCATTAATAAGCACCAGAAAGTTGTTGCTGCCACGTAGGGTTATCTCCCCATCGGCATTTACAGCAACAGAAGGGAGGTTCTTAATCAAATCAACAGCAGTGCCGACTTTTGCATTGTCAAACTGGCTAGCTTTAAACACCTGCCTATCGTTCTTTATCTTCATCCCATTGCTTTGCCCGGTTACTACTATCTCCCCAAGCGAATTGCCGAAGGGTTGCAAAACAATTACACCCAAAGAAGTTTTCTTTTGTATGATAACATCAGCAATTGACTTCTTCTTATACCCCACAAACTCAACCACCACCGTATAAGTACCAGTGACATTGGTTGTAATCTCAAACTTGCCAGCTTTATCCGTAGTGGTAATAGCATCTACTTTTCCTTTTTGATTAATAAGGGAAACACTTGCCAACTCAATACCTTTATCAGATGCGCTATCTTTGACTTGCCCCGTAATAGTAGCATTTTGAGCAAAAGAAAACAAGGAAGTAGCGGTAACGAAGATAAAAAAGAGGAAAATTTGTTTCATGCAGAAAAGTATTGTCTAATAATTAAGCAGCAAATATATCAGTGCATTGATTGGACAATGTTATTTTTTCCACTTGGCGCAACTAAAGGCGTTTCAAACCTAAAATGCAAGCGTTATCGGCACTTACTTCTACAAATTATCCTGCACAAACGCTTTTGCATAATCTTTTATCATCCCCCTCACTTCCCTAAACTTGGTCATTATTTCTTCCTCTGTACCAGTTGCTTTGGCAGGATCGGGAAAGTTATAGTGAAACAACTTTGCAGTGCTTGGGTAATAAGGACAGTTCTCTTTTGCGTTGTCGCACACTGTTATTACAAAGTCGAAGTCAATTGCTTTATACTCATTTATGTTGTTTGAAGTATGCCCAGCTATATCAATGCCATCTTCTTTCATAGTGGCAACCGCTTTTGGGTTTACACCGTGGGTTTCAATGCCAGCACTGTAAATTGTGGCTTTTTCCCCTGCAAAATAACGCAGGTATCCTTCTGCAATCTGACTCCTACAACTGTTTCCCGTACACAAAACCAATACTTTTTTCATAAATAGTTTTAAAATATTAACCAAATAAAATTAATGATGGTAAATTTGGCATCAAAGCCAAATATCATGTCCAATAGTATCACCGACACCGTTATGATTACCCTTTTTCTATGCCTTGTAAAGAAATTTATTACCATAATATACTGTCTATTTTACACTTTTATTACAACTAATACAATTTATTACTTGCATCCACACCCTGGTGCGCAACAAGCAGCTTCCAAAGGTTTTTCTGCATAAACTGTTATACTAAATATCCCTGTATTCCCTGTTTTAAATGCGTTTAAAGCTGATGCGTCTAGGTAATTATTAAGTATATCATCAGGAATAACGATGGCTTTTTCCTTTTGAAGCGTAATATTCACAAACCCATTGGCTTGAATCAGTTCCAAATAAACTTCTTTTTGGATAGCCCCAGACACACAGCCTGCATACATTTCGGCATCTTTGCGCAATGCTTCTGGCAAGTTGCCTACTAGCACAATATCCGAGATACTAAAGTGACCACCCGGCTTCAAAACACGATATATTTCCTTAAAAACGCCATCTTTATTTGGCACTAAGTTCAATACACAGTTACTTATTACCACATCAGCCTTGTTTCCTGCCACCGGCATGTCTTCTATGTCGCCTTGCCTGAATTCTACGTTGGTTGCTCCCCTTGCTATGGCGTTTTTACGTGCCAATTCCAACATTGCAGGCGTAAAATCAATGCCTATAACCTTTCCTGTTGCACCAGTCTCCGCCAATGCCACAAAACAGTCGTTTCCTGCACCACTGCCTAGGTCAATCACAGTGTTGCCCTTGCTTATTTTAGCAAATTGTGTTGGCAATCCGCAGCCCAAGCCCAAGTCTGCTTCTGCATTATAGCCATCCATTCCCGTATAGTCGTCTGTCATTATATTATACACTTCAGTACTACATCCACCTGCGCCGCAACAGCTCGCTTGGTTTACTGTCACGTCCTGCAAGGCTATTTCGCCATACTTTTTACGTACAATTTCCTTTAATTCATTTTCTGTTTTCATCCTTTTTATTTTATTATTAATCGAATTATTACGATTATATGCTACAAAAAAATTAACAGCAGCTAGCTTTAGGGGGACTGTAAGATGCAAACAATTCATTGATAAATCCTTGTGCAGCTTTCCATTCTTGCTCGTCAATGCAATAGCACACTTTAGTACCTTCTATGTCACCTTTTATCAATCCTGCTTCTTTCAATTCCTTCAAATGCTGTGATACCGTGCTTTGCGACAGTGGCAATTCATCAACTATATCGCCACAGATGCAAGCTTGTTTCTTAATCAACAATTTGAGTATGGCTACCCTTGCCGGATGACTCAATGCTTTTGCATACTTGGATATACGATTGTCTTTGACCGAAAACTCCTCTGCCTTTGTAGTCCCCATAATCTTTATTTATCGCAAAAATACGATTGACATCCAAATGGACAAATCTTTTTTCTGATTAATGAAGAAAAGAAAGAAGGATTGTCCCAGTTGCTAGTCTTTTTCGACTTACTTATTCTATTTATTCTCAAATAATAACCTTATTGTATTGTTCCTGCAACTTTACCCGTAGCTTGTGTGCTTTTACAAGTATTTTTAGTTTTAATTAATGATCATCTGCTATTTAATTACAGGCTAATTTAGAATCTAGTGAACGTCATTTCGACGATAGGAGAAATCTCATTTTGTCGTGAAACTGGATTTTATCAGTCAAATGTTCATTATAACTCGATTAGATTTCTCCTATCGTCGAAATGACGGCTAGATGATGCACAAGAATAAAGGATACTACCCATTGTAGAATAGTCATGTTTTAATATTAATAAAACGATATGTCACACATCAAATATCCAACAGATTTTACGGGTCAAACTACTCTTTTTCTTGCCATGAAAAAGAAGATAGACGCGGATGGTGCCGACAGCCCACTATTGGGGATGCTTGCTCAAAATAAAATTGTCTTAGCCAAGGATGCCATTAAGTGTGGTAAGGCAATGAACAACAATATCCTCTTTTTGGAGGCGAAAAGCAACAGCGAAAGCCTGATACAGAAGCGCAAAACACTGATGAAACCCATTATGAAACACCTTAGGGGTTCATTTCAGTTCCTGAAAAAATTGTATGCTACAAACTTCAAAAACCTCTGCGACTGGGGTGGTGATATTACCACATCGGGCAAGATAAAATACCCATCCGGCACGCAAGAAAGGGTGAACCTATTTATGACAATGAAAGCAAAAAACGATAGTTACACTACATCGCCTAGTCCCTTGTTGCCTTATCTAACGGAGAATGATATAGATTTGGAAATAGATGCCACCAATGGGGCAACTGCCATAACAAAGGATTTAAACGCTACATCTGCAAAGGCAAATTCGGAGGTTTATCGTCAAAGAAGGGACAAATGCTTCGCTAAATCGCTGGCAGACACAAACAAAATAGGCGCATTTTTAATGACTTTATTTACCGAAAACACAAAAGCACTCTGCGAATATGGTTTTGAAATTGTAGATACCGTTAAAATAGCAAAAGAGCGGATAATAGAACTAGGAAAACAGGAAAGCAGGTTGGCATTTAGGGCAAAAGTGGGCAGTAGCATCAGTAATTTAGGCACGAAAGACCTAAATGTGTACAAAGGGAAGCTAATTATGGGTATTCCCCTGCTTTTAAAAGCAGGAAATGACTTAATTCTTACAAAGGGATACAGTATTTTCTCGGTAAATAACCCTTCTACTACCGATACAGGCACATTTCTGTTCATTCCCTTGTAGATTATTACACATAAACTTCTAATTCTTACACAAAGCAAGCCGATTCTTACATAAACCGAGGCAAAAACACGAGGATTTCCTCTTTTTTGTGTAAGAATCGGCTTGCTTTGTGTAAGAATTGACTTGGTTTATGTAAGAATCAAAAAGTTTTGTGTAAGTATAGAAATAATATGTGTAAAAATTGACTTTGTAGGCACATTAAGTAAGCCAGTTAGGGTAGTAAAAAAGGCATTTTGCATAGTAACAAAAGGTATTGGGGATGCTTAACAATGAAATTTATGTTTTTGGAATCCATTTGTGTGCAAAATATTGGTAGAAAAGGGTATAAAGTGGAGTGAAAGGAAGGTAGTTGAGTAATTTAGATTTAATTAATGGCAATTTGAATACACATTTATTTTAGTCTGTGGCAAAACTCTTCAATCGCCTGAAGCTTCGAAGCTTTTTTGTGTTGCTAAAAGCCATGCAGCATACCAAATGAACAACAAGTTTAGTAAAGGCGAGGGATTGGATAAATCCTTCTTTTTAATCAGATATTAGATTAACCAATCAAATTACTAAAACGTTTTTACATTCAACATATTATTTGGATAAAATACTCCATCTTTGACTCCTCAAACAAATACTTTTATCTTTTTAAAAAATTAAATTCATGAAAAAAACATTGCTAGTCATTACTTCCTTGGTTGCCACTTTCTTTAGTTATTCGCAGGGTATCGAATTTGAACACGGCACTTGGGCAGAAGTACTTGAAAAGGCCAAGCTATCTGAAAAGCCAATTTTTATAGACGTTTACACTTCGTGGTGCGGCCCTTGCAAAATGATGAGCACCGATGTATTTCCTTTGGCAACGGTAGGCAAAGTGTATAATTCAAACTTTATTTGCTATACGGTTGACGCCGAAAAAGGCGAAGGGCTGAGTATTGCAAAACAGTATGAAGTAAATTTGTATCCTACCTATCTGTTTATAAATGCAGACAAATCGTTGATAATGAAAACCGTTGGGAGGATGGAGGCTGAGAAATTCATTGCATTGGCACAAACAGCCAAGGAGGAACTGAAAACGCCTAAACCCCTTGCGGAATGGGACAAAGAATATGTTCAGAAAAAAAACGATACCGCCTTTCTATTGGCGTATATCCAGAAACGGGCAAGACTGGGAATGAAAAATGCAGCACTATTTGATGAATATCTGGCTCAACTTCCTACTGACAAGCGGACATCGAAAGAGATTGTTGAAATATATCAGCAAGAACGCAACAACTTAACAATAAATTCTCTTGCCTACAAGAACCTACAAACAAATGCTTTTACTTTTTATGCTCAATTGAGCATGTATTTCAATATGATAATATCAGCTACAATCGATAATTCATTTCGCGAGGCTGTGAAGACCAAAAACGAACAGTTGTTGCAACAAGTAGTTGATGCCAATGAAAGCTTGCCGAAAACTCCGGAATCAAAACAAAAGGAAGCGTTTTATATGAACTATTATAAAAACACTGACGATGTGGAGAAATACATTATACATGCAACCAAATATTGTGAAAATAGCTTGATGACTATTTCGCCAGACTCTATTGCAAATCAAGACAAAGCCACCTTTCAACAGTTTGAACTGACCAAGAACCTCTACGCTTCGATGATAAAAGATTCTGCACAAATTGCAGAATTCAAAAATTATATGGAACACGCCCAACGCAATAAATATAGCGAAGCCATAAACAATATTGCCTGGGGCTTCTTTGAGAAAGTAAAGGACGAAAAAGCATTGGGGGATGCCCTGCGATGGTCTAAGAGGTCATTGGAAATATATAGAAACAGCCATAATTTAGACACGTATGCAAACCTATTGTATAAATTAGGGCGAAAAGATGAAGCAATAACTAAAGAGACAGAAGCATTGGATTTTGCAAAAAAGTATAACTATAAACCTAAACCTTATGAAGAGATGCTGCAAAAGATGAATGCAGGTGAGAAAACTTGGAAATAAGCCTTAAAGGGTACATTTAATCTGGTGTAAGACGGTGTTTTATTGGAAGTGATTAGTGCATTGTTTCTTACTTATATCGCTCTGCCTCTAAACGTTATTCAATTATCAAATTATCTATTAAAATACATGATTACTAAAATAACGTCTTTACTTATTGTCATACTATTGTTGTGTTGTGCTAATTTGATGGCGCAAAAAGGTGATTCGGTTTGCATTGTTGGTGGTTCGTGTTACAAAACCCCTAGTGAAGCTTTTAGGAATGCAAAGGACGGCGACAAAATTGTGGTATATGCGGGCACTTATAAGGATGTTGCTGTGCTGTATGCAAATAATGTGACGGTAACGGGTGTTGGTGGGCGACCACTGATTGATGCTACAAACAAAATTGCTGATGGGCTGGGCGTTTGGGTAATTTGTGGCAACAACACTACCCTAGACAACTTTGAAATAGAGAATGAAGATAATGGTTTGAGGGGCGAGGCCGCTTGGGACCAAGCAGCAATCTATTTAAAAGGGTATAACTTGACCATACGAAACATGTATATCCATCATTGCATGCAAGGCTTTTTTAATAGAACCAATGCAGACAATGAAAACAATTTGGATATTGAGAACTCTATATTCGATTTTAACGGCGATGGTGGCGGGCATTCCCACAACATATATGTAAACCATAATATTACCAATTTAACGATGCGTGGGGTATGGTCGCGCAATTGCAATGGGGGGCATATTTTAAAGGTTCGTGCATTTAACAGCGATATTCAAGGTTGTATGTTTACCGATACGGCGGGTATGTCGCTTAGTTGGTTCATCGATTTTCCTGATGGTGGCAATCATAAGTTTATGGGCAATATCGTTGAACACAAAAAACTTAATAGGGGTAGCACGATGATTGCTTATGGCGAGGATGTGCCCAATCCGGTGACAAATAATTTGTTGATAGCGCAAAACACATTTATAAATGATGGGGAAGGTGCATTTTTGGACAAGATTCAAAAAGTAACCCCCACTGTCAATCAAAATATCTTTATTGGACTAAATGCCCCCCTATTGCCTGATAATCAAATTGCGCTGAAAAGCGATTTGGAGAATCCCGTTCTTTATAATTATAGAATCAAAAAGCCTTACCTAGGGCAAGTAAATTATGCTGCCTATCGTTATCTGGACAATGCCAGTTTTGAAAGCAGAAACGATTCTTTTTATGGCGCCTATTAATGAGGAGTAGATAAAAATATTCCTAAATAAATATCAAAAAGCCAATCTGATTCTTGCTGCCAGATTGTGTTTGATTGTGTTTGTTTGGTGTTGAAAATTTCAGTAGCTATTTATTGATTTATCAACTCGAATTTTGCTGTAAGAAAGATTCAATTAGTAACCCTTACTGCACGTCAATATTTCGTTAAAACCCTTATCTGTGAAGGGTTTGGTAAAAGCAGAATATCTATAATAATTACAGGTTACTTTATTGGCTGACCTGTATAAATAATAAATTAATCACATTTAAAAATTTAAAAAATGAAAAAGGGAATTATCGCTATTGCAAGCGTTATTGCAATAACATTTACAGTAGTGTCCTGCAATTTATTTGCACCCTCTCCTGCTCCTAAACCAATTGTAGATTCGCCAAAGACAATCATTGATTCTACTGCTAAAGACACTGTGAAAGCAGCTATTGATTCTACCAAAAAGTAGTCTCTAAATGTTTCTCTCTTAAGTAGAAAAAGAAAGACCATCATTGCAATGATGGTCTTTCTTTTTGTAGTCGTAGTTCCTTTTAAGTACCCTATTTCCGTTTCTTTTTTCCTGGATTATATACTGCATCGGCTTTATCCACCACATCCATAAACTCCTTCTGGGATACATTGTTTGGTTGGGCGGCAGATTGTGCCAACTGCAGAACAGTTTCAAAACCGACGTCTTTAATGTACTTAGAACCTCGTAGAATAGATCCGAACATAGCAACCGAAGTAGCAAAACGGTATGCAGAATCCACGCTCATTATGTCCTTTGTTATAAATGGAATTGTGAATGATTCTTTAATGGTATCCTTGCTTTTGGGCAGTTGGTATTGCAAGTTTAGCTTAGCATAGTTATCAGCACTTGCAACAATATTCTTTTGGGGTTCTACTTCAAAAATAGCCATCAAACTATGACCACTTCCCACCTCGCCACCTTGTATTTTATTGGAAGTATCTGAAATGGCTTCCCTTGGGTTGTCGAAACCGATTAGTCTATATTTGTTTACATAGGCAGGATTGAAAACAATGTTCACATAAGCATCTTCCGCCACGTTGTAAAGTGTTTTTGTAAATTCAGTCACCAATACCTTTTCTGCTTCAGCTATGTTGTCTAAATAAGCATAATTGCCATTTCCTTGCCTTGCCAAAGTCTCGAGTTTACTGTCTTTAAAATTGCCCATTCCTACACCAAGGCAGGTAAGGCTCACTCCCGTTTGTTTCTGGGTTATAATCATATCCTCCAACTCCTGATCATTGCTTTGCCCGACATTAAAGTCTCCATCAGTTGCAAGAATCACCCTATTGTTTGCTTCCTTATTGAAATTTGTTTTTGCCAAATCATACGCAACCCTAATTGCACCACTGCCTGGCGTATCTCCATCAGCATACAAAGCATCAATTACTTCTATTATTTTCTCTTTCTCAGCCCCACTTGTTGGAAATAATGCTACCCTTACTCCACCTCCATAAGTTACTATCGATATTCTATCCTGCGGACGAAGATTTGCTACCAACAATTTAAAAGCAGCCTGCAACAAAGGCAACCTATTTGGCTGATCCATTGAACCTGATACGTCAATTAAAAATACTAGGTTACTTGGAGGTACACTATCAAGATTCAACTTAGGGGCTTGCAGGTTTACAAATAGCAATTGGTCGGCACCATTCCATGGACAATTAGTTATTGTTGAATTTAAGCTAAACTTCTTTGTTTTATTTGATTGGCTGGCAGCAGGTTTCAGACTAAAATAATTAAGCATCTGCTCTATCCTGACTACTTGGGTAGGTGGTTTTAGTTTGTTGAAAATAAAACGGCGGATATGACTATACGATGCCCTGTCTATGTTTAATGCGAATCCTGTTTCGGGGTTCGTAGCAGCATTCACGAAGCTATTCTCGATCAGGTTGTTATAGCTTTCGCCCATATCGGTTTTGGTGATGATGTCTGATGCTACACCGAGGTTTTTTGTTAGTGAAGTCAATCGGTTTTGCATCTCCATGGACGTTCCTCTCACGAGTTTCATAGTAATTTTCTGGTAATCTTTTGCAGGAGTCCCCATTCTAATGGTCTCAAATCCGTCCATTATCAATGTAAGTGTGTCTATGGCCTTTGGTGTGGGGAGTCCAAACGAGCCATCATCTCCTGAGAAGAAATTCAACTCTCCTTTTGTCTGCATGTGTATCCTAACACCCACTAATGGTTTGCCTTTTTCGTCCCGTACTTCGCCACGTAAATAATATTGGGCAAAAGAACAGGGTAAACAAAATAAAATTAAAAACAATGTTAGTGGGGATCTCATCTGGGTTCAAAATTGAAGGCTAAGGTAAGTATATCATTTACTTATTGAAAACTTTTTATCTACAACAAAAATGTCTTGCAACTATTGCTGCAAGACATTTAAGTATATCCATCTATTTCACTAACACTTTGAGCTTCTTTGAGTCTTAGTTTCTTTTGGCAAATCTTTCCTCGCCACGAAGGCGCAAAAGCTCAAAGAAGCACAAAAAAAGTAATAAGAAAAAGAAGGCTTAGTATTTCTTTGTGTTTTAATGACTATGTGACAAAAACTCTACAAAACACCCTTTGTACTTGGCAAAGCATTGCTTAAAGGGTCGCGCTTAACAGCCATTTTTATTGCTTTGGCAAATGCTTTAAAGATGGCTTCTATCTTGTGGTGTTCGTTATCGCCCCGGCAATAGATATTTAGGTTGCACTTTGCTGCATCGCTGAATGATTTAAAGAAATGAAAAAACATCTCGGTAGGCATCTCCCCTATTTTCTCCCTTTTAAATTCAGCGTCCCACACTAACCAGTTACGTCCACCAAAGTCTATCAATACTTTGGCTTCTGCTTCATCCATTGGCAAAGCAAAACCATACCTTTCCATGCCTCTTTTATCCGCCAATGCTTTTCCAAAAGCTTCACCAAGTGCAAGCCCGGTATCTTCAATTGTGTGGTGTTCATCTATATACAAATCACCCTTTGTTTCAATCGTTAAATCTATGTTACCATGACGTGCAATCTGGTCAAGCATGTGATCAAAGAAACCTAAGCCAGTATTGATGCTCGCTTTGCCGCTTCCATCAAGGTTCAATGCAACTTTTATCTTCGTTTCGTTCGTATTGCGCTCGTGAACCACACTGCGGACACCTAGTTTCAGAAAAGTATAAATTTCATTCCAATCACTTGTTTCCAAGGCTATAGTTTGGCGAAGTTCCTTTTCTTGTTCATCAGTAAATTGCAATGTTTTAACGGGGGACGTGAGATAAATTGCTTTTGTCCCCAAGTTCTTTGCCAATTGAATATCGCTCCACCTATCCCCAATCACAAAAGAATTTTCCAAATCATAGTCTACATTATTCATCAAATGACTAACCATTCCCGTAAAAGGCTTGCGGGTATTTTTGCCCTCACTAGCAAAAGAACTATCCACATGTACTTCATCAAACACAAAACCTTCGCCAGCAAGGGTGCGCAACATCAGGTTTTGGGAGGGATAGAAGGTTTCGGAAGGATAAGAATCGGTACCCAAACCATCCTGATTGGTGACCATGACTTTATAATAACCCAGCTCGGCGGCAATCTTTGCCAAAGCGGTGATACATCCCTTTACAAAAACTGTTTTATCGATACTATCCACCTGAAAATTCTCCGGTTCTTGCAGTATCACACCATCCCTATCTATAAAAAGTATCCGTTTCATATAGTTAACCCTCTCTATTTACTTGGCAAATGTATCATTACTCATTATTAAAAAATTGAAATAAACAAAAAAGGTCTTGGACGATAAATCCAAGACCTTTTATTTGAAGAGATAGGTTTAATAAAAACCGTGTTTTAATAATAAACTACCTTGTCAACAGAGTGCATCACCCCATTTTTTACAATAATGTTACTTGTACTTACTTTAACACCAGGAAATGCTGCTAATCCCTTAGAAGTAGCCCCTTGAGTGCTACCAGGAAAAGCATTGATATAAATGGACTCATAAGTAGAATTTGAATCAGACTGACTCAAACATATTGTATTGTAAGGGTAGGGTAGCCCAGACATAGTATTATGAAACAAATTAACCGAATCTGCATGCCAATCTATTACATCAGAATTTGGAGCGTCATTAAGGACAAATGAAATTGGAATATTGTTGAAATTATATAAGCCTGGAATGATGAGATACAATAAATTATTCTTAACAGAATCTGGGGTGTATTGTGACCAACTTGTGGCTGCAACCGATTTGCCATTAACCTTCACTTTGTTGTGCCCCCAATAAGAACTAGTAGAAACACTACCTGTAGAATTATGATAAATTATTGCGGAATCGGAATAAAGAATGTAAGTTGTATTAGGCTGCAAATATAAGTTGGTGTCAATACCAGAATACATAATTGCCTGATACATCAATGAGAAAAGTGAATCGCCTTTTCCCTGTCCCCGGCTCTTGATAAAGTCCCAAGCAGTCATTCCTGTATTGGGATTTATTGTACCCCCAAGAAATGGCTGATTTGTTTGCAATGGCAACCCAGCCAATTTATTACAACTTACTATCCCCATTATTAGGCAGCAAATCAATAAATTGGTAAATATAAACTTGTTATATAAACTCTTATTTTTCATAAACTTCAATTTCTTTGAATACTAATTTGAATATGGGTAATTCTGTATTATTGGGTAAGTTTCGTTGGGACCATCGGCATCAATTAATGCAGTTCTAGAAATTGGCCACAAAAGCTTTAACGCCTGTAACCCCGAAAAACCAGTTGGAGTCAGATTCAGTTTTATCTGTCTGGCTTTTACATAACGATCCATCAATGTTATGAGCATATAATTGGTGTTGCTAGTATTGTTCCTCAATAGGTCGAACCACCTTTTACCCTCAGCAAAAAGCTCTACTTGTCTTTCATCCAGAATTGCATTTCTAACATCAGAGTTAACGCCTAGTGCATCTATTGTTGTAAAATTATTGTACGCACTAGCCACTATTGGTCCTGCTTGTGCTCTGTTTCTGACTGCTCTAACATTATTAAGAGCTGTGGCAGTATCCCCCAAAGCATTGCTGGCCTCTGCTTGCATCAACAAAACATCAGCATATCTGTAGAAGGGTAACCTTACCTGATTTTGCTCTCTTGGTGGCACAATAGGCGATCCTGTGTTAATGTCGATAGGATAAAATTTCCAGATAAATTTAGGCTGCCCGCCGAGATTACTCGCATAGATTATATTTTGTCTTATGTCAGTATATCCAGCAGCTATTTTTGTTGGACTTGTTGCCCAATATCCGTGAAAGAAATCGGTACTAGTATCTATTACATAATTGGAGGTGTTGCCAGTAGAACCCAACTTTGTCCCAATCCCGTTCTTCCCGTCCAAGACAAAGTTCCAATCTAATGACCAAATATTTTCGGCAGTTGCTTCAGAAACAAACGCATCTTTATATACAGTTGGATC
>Ga0164296_1003577_pt1 | contig 14583 bp, 17 predicted proteins | sample GEODES057metaG_FD_113533 | JGI IMG/M metagenome (GOLD analysis project Ga0164296, IMG submission 113533) | Dystrophic lake water microbial communities from Trout Bog Lake, Wisconsin, USA - GEODES057 metaG | ecosystem: Environmental > Aquatic > Freshwater > Lake | place: USA: Trout Bog Lake... | reverse complement strand
GCCCACTCTGCGATAGTCGCATTGTTTCTAGCCAGCTTAATTGCCTTCGCATTACGCATCATCATAGTAAAGAATACGGCTTGGACTTCTGAACTAGGAATCTTATTAACAAACTGCATAAATTTAGTCAACTCGTCTTGCGTATCCAACACATCTACTGCTTGAAACATAATCATTAACTGTGCAGATATCTCGTCAGGTATTTTTACTGACTCTGGAGCTTTGATAATGTCTTTCACATCGATTAGTGTTTTCTCTAGTGATAAGAAAGCCGACATATCAGCAGATGCAGATTGACCGATAGTGCCAGCCAATGCGACCATCGTAGCGTTCTCACCTAAGATATCTCTATGCTTCACAATCACATCGCACTTTGCTAAGGAACGAGGAGAGCAGAATGATAATGAAGTCATGTTAGGTTTAAAAATGTATGGGTTATCATCTTGATTACCTTCTCTGTATGATGCAAGGACTCTTGGGAACAACGCAACGAAAGCACGAACAACACGAGAAACACCATTAGCCGATGCCCATTGAAGCCAGTCATTTGCATTTGGTTTACTCATTTCAATCTTACATACACGATTACCAGCATGGGCTAACATCGAATCGCCTACACCGTCTGACGCATTGTTTGATGTAGCGAAAACCATGCTTCCACTAGGTAGTGGACGATCACCTACCATTCTTTCCAACATCAAGCGAGTAAAGATTACTTGCAATAACTTTGGTGCTTTCATAAACTCATCGAGTAGAATAACTTTAGGTCTTGGATCATTGAGGCAGAACAGCGAGGACACATAATATTCTAATGTCTGAGTAGCATGGTTCGGGATTGTCATACCTATGTCTGACATATCTTTTACGGGACAGTCAACATAGATGTATTGGTAGGCATCGCCAAGATCAGATTCAATCATTTTTAATAGGCTAGTCTTACCGCAACCTGGCTCGCTTGTTATAACAACTGTCAGGTCTTTACTTACTACGGGAATTAATGTTCTTAGTTCATTGATAGATACTGTTGGGATAAAATTCAGCTTACTCATTTACTTCTCCTTGTGTATAAAAAATTAAAAAACTTATGTATGTCACCATGACGTGTATAAAAACTGCATCACCACATTACTGCATACAACTAAACCCACCAAACCTCGATAAAATATCATCGATCCCTTCCTTGACGTTCGACCGCACAGCATCGCTGTCTCGGATGTCCTCTGCACTTACACCGTCTAGGACTTTCTCTAGCGATGCTCTTGCTTGTTCTAGCTCGCTATCATGTTTGAGATTAAACGCTTTGAAACTGTCACACATATCTAATGCTTTCTGTACAGTCGTGTCGTATATCTTCCTACGCTTGGTTTTCATCTGACCTGTTTTATCTAAGCCAATATCGTCAGCACCGCAACAATGAGAGATACTCTGCATTACATCGATAAGCCTTCTACTCTGTTCTTTTGCGATGCTCTCGATAATGTCGGAACTTTGCTTACTCAATGTCGTAAATAAATCCTCAGCGATATCCTTCGCTATGCCACAACGAAAGTCATTTGTAGGAACTTCTGACACATACAACTGCACGTTGAACTTCGATGCAATCTGTTCTCTCGGTGGATAGTCCGCACGGTTAAACATAGTACCTTGCTTGAAAGCCATGTCCGATACGATTGAGTCATAGTCCATGACTAATGAATCCACTAATTGATGGAACGCTAACTCATGCTCGTGATACTCTTGTTTGAACTTCGGCACATCGATTGATGGTAATAACTGCTGTGATTGATTCCACTTGTAAGTCCTACGTTGAAGCCAGTTATAGATAGTCTGCCTGTAATTCACCACCGCTTTGTGCTTGGGATGATTAGCCAATAGATTCTTAACATACCTACCCGCACTTTTGTCTGCATTGTGTGACATAGTAACTTCATCGCTGATACCACGATCTTGTTTAGTAGCTGACCATACGCTGATATCCACGCTGACCAACACCGCACTACTCGCCAATGAGATTAAATGCTCAGGCATCTCTAGGTTTAATTTAGTTTGCTCTACTTCTTCTTGATCGGCAAGGTCTTGCCATTCTTCTAAATGTCTGCTCATGCTACTCTCCCTATAAATAAATCCACTATGACGTGGAACGCTATATAAAAAATACTTAATACTAAAAACAGCCATATAAACCACTCTGACTTTTTCATCATTACCCCCCTGTTAAATTTGTTTCCCTACTAATCATTAGTATAACATAACTTTACATTTAAACATAGTGTCTGCGTAAAGTATTTTATGTAAGAACTCATAGGGAATACTCATGTGCTTGGATTACGACCTCATAGCCTAATTGTTTAATTGTGTATATATCCGTTTTAGTTAGCGTAGTGTGTCTTGCTAACTCTGCTAACAGCTTTGCCGTTTCGCACTTCGGATAGATCATCTCGTTACCATAGACGTTGCGTCTCTCAACTATGATCTTCATAGCCAGTCCGTTACTATCTGACGAGATGGATATGCCCAGTCCCAATCGCCAGTTCCTATTCGCATTTCATCGACATCGTCTGCGTTCTCGCCTAGCCTTATAAAAACAGCACCTATGTATGGATTAGGATTATCCTCATCGTCAGTCCACTCCTCTGCTAATCTAAATAAACTTTCATGTGCTTTGACTTCAGCGTATTCGGGATACCATTTCCAACTCTCGGCATAGAAGTTAATCTGTAAGTTCTCCTCGTCTATCCGCATCCCTTCAACTTTCGATTTAGAGTCCGATCCTACTAAATCATCAAAGCATAGTCGGGTTTCTTCCTTCATTTTCGCTTCCGCTATGAATGTATAGAATGACTCTCTGCACTTAGCTAGATCAGCTTCTTCTGCATCGCCTTGTTTCTCGCCACTTGCAACTTGGCTTGCTGTAATAAAGCGTATTGTGTACGCAACCTCAGAACGGTATCCCATCATTCACCCCCTAAATATTTTTTAACTAGATCGATAGCATCGATTGGACACTCGGCACTTAGAACCATTGTCCGTTCAACTCCATTCACAACGTAATTAACTTCATGCAATACTCGTGGCTTAGAATCATCCTTCTCGATAGCCCTCGCTTGGAAGTATTCAGCTTTCATTTGTGCATCCTTTCTCTCCTCAATCTCATGCTTCAGGTGTTGTGCAAATGTTTTACTCATGGTGCTTCTCCTTTTTCGGTTGTGGTGTTAATAAATAGAAATACGGATTGCTTGACCTGACTGCCTCGATCTTATCCTTGAACGGTTTATCGCTTAGGATTACATTAAGCAACGAGAAGTCATCTTGTTTTTTGATTTTAGTTGTTCGCATTTATTTCCCTTTCTTTTCTAGTTCGCTTATCATGTTGTCCTCTTAGGGTTAAGTTGTTTTAGCTGAGTCAGGTCTGTAATCAGCATATAGTTTGATTTGTTGATAGGTGCAATAGTGTACTTTTTTGACTTGAGATGTGCAACCTCATCACCGCAATCTAAGCATAATAAGATTCCTATGCGATAGCGTTGTTCACTATATGTATCACCACACAATTTGCATTGTGGCATAAAAGTTTCATCAACCATCACTCACCCCTCCCGTATTTGTTCTCAAAGAAATCCAACCAGTCCTCGAACTCTTTTTCATACTGCTGTATTGCTTGCTCTGTGTTTTCGAGTCCACTAAGATGTGGATTGAGATGTGGATTGGACAATTTAAATTCAGAATCTAATTGCTCCCATGCTTGCTCTTGTTCTTCCATTAACATAGCTTTAACTCTACCCATGATTACTCTCCTAATTGATAAGTGATTCCACGTTTGCGTGGATTGTTAAATAAGTTTTACTGCTGGACAACAACGAAAAACGACTGCCTTACTACACTATTAGTATAACATAACTTGACATATAAACAAAGTGTTTCAGTAAAGTAGTTAATAGCTAACAAGCGTAATACGGCAGTCGAGGGGTAAGGGTTGGATTGGTGGGGTAGGTCGGCTTATCTCTGTTTGTGGAAACTCTTACGTCTGAACAGGACTTCATCTCTGTCACCGTTTGCATAGCGTAGGGCTAAAGACTCTTTGCTGATGCCAGTTATCTCTGCCCATTCTTTTAGTGTATGAGTTTCGGGTTTGGCTTTGGCTTCGAGTTTGTACTCTACGAATATGTTGTAGCTGACTGGTATTTTATTAGGGGTTGGTTTCTCTAGTAATGCTTTACCACGCAATCCTTTTTTCCAACGATGGGATAGGACTTGTATGCTGATGCCACTCTTTTCAGCCCATTCCTTCATTGTGTGTGATTCGTTTCTAAATCTGTATATCTGCTTCGTAAACATGGATTTTCCTCTTTGGTTATGTTCTAGAAAAAATTCTAGTTATTCCATTGTATCTTAAAATCTAAGAAGTTTCTAGAATTTTTTTGAGGGGTATTTTAGAGGGGTTAAGTGATTGATTTTATTGTATTATTATTATTATTATTTAATAGATAGTAGTAGTAGTAGTAAGAAAATTCTAAATTCTACGGTTTTTAAAAAGGATATACCTTATGGCGATGTTTTTTTATTGACGATATTACACTCTCTGCCACATTGTCGTTCTGTGCAAAAAACGCAATTTAGTAGGTATCCCCCTAAAATCGTTTAGAATTTTAGAATTTTTTTACAGAGTTTAATTAAATCAACAAGTTACAAGCGAAAAAAATTCTTCAGTTTTCAGGAAATTCTAAATCGTTTTTGGAATTTTTCAATTCCACTAGTAAGTGGATCGTTATTTAAGGTCTTGTCTGTCATTTAGAATAAAATTAAATGATGCAACGTATAAATCTGGCTATCATTTAGAATAAAATTAAATGACACACTCACGCACTCAAGGATATGTAACTGGTTTCAATTTGACAGGCGAAAAAAAACCTGATATGCTATCGCATATCAGGTCTAAAAATATTACTTAAGCCATACTAGATTAAACGCTTTGATCGATTGTTTTAACTTATCAAGATCAGCAGTTACATCGTCACGTTTTTTGGCACTTCCGCAACGTGCGATCAAACCCGTTTTACCGTCATTGAATACAGCGTCAACGACTTCTGTAAAATCTTTTACAGCAGTTCTAGCATTTTCCTTCCCTTCGTTTTGAATCCGTCTTGCTTCCCGCTTGAGATCGTTAATGCGATTACTGCAATACGTTTGGACTTCCTTCCTGATCTGTTTGACAATCGGGTACATATACGGTTCAGTTTCTTTTAACTTACCAAACACTTGCTGATTAAAGCTAAAGGCAAAATCAACGCCTATTAGTTTCTTATTACTTGCTTCCTTTAGGTTATTACTATCATTAACCAACAAGTACTTATCATCAATTACAGCGTATTGCTTCGGCGGATTATTCTCACTAAAACGTAAACGATAACCCTCGTTTAACTGCTCAAGAGCTTCTTTCGGTATATCTTCGGGGAAGCCTACTACATTGGATAAACAATATCTAGCAACCGATTTAACGGTATCTCCTGCCCTAGCTTGCTTATACGCACCGTCTTTTAATGACGTAATTACTTCGTTTTGTGTTGCAATAGTTTTTGTAGCCATGATGTTAAATCCTTTATAAAAAGTTAAACTGCTGAAATATGACTAATGAGAATCACTAGCCATGTGTTATATATACCCGATTTTCTAATTAAAAAGCAAGATTCCACTAGTAAGTGGATCGTTATTTAAGGTCTTGTGACGCACTATTGCATATCCGCCATGCACACGCACCACACACTCGGCGATGAGTAACTGGTTTCAAACCGGCTTGCGCCGGTTGATGTTATCGATACACCACTTCTATCATCGAGTTGCGCTTTAGTATGAACACGCCTACTTTGAAAGCATCAAGCGCTAGGCTTAAGTTATCAAACCGTTTAATCTTACGGCATATTACATCACCGTCTTTTACAACCGTCTCAGTTACTTTGTAACACTTGGTTACAGGGAATAGTTCTAGTTGTTTCATAATTACTTCTCCTCATTGATTGATAAAAGATATACAACGGCTAAGCCTAATACATATACAACTGCTGGAATAATGTAACCCATGTGATTCTCCTAAGTGATGGGGGCTTTCGCCCCCGATTGATTACCGTTTGTACTTGATAGCGACCGTCTTACCGAACACGTCAGTCACCTTGATGAACACATCTTCGTTAGGGTACTTGTATAACCATGATAGTGCTTTACCCTTTGACCACGCTGTGTGCTTTACTTCTTTGTTACCCCATAATACATTGACTGTAAACATATACTTCTCCTATTGAATATGAACTGCTTGATTGCTGTTCATGTAATATGTATACCTGTTTTTTACCTATAAAATCAAGTATTCGGGGGTAAGTCCCCCCTTACCCCCACCCCCCCAAAAGCTAATCTGGTACCATCGCGTCCCCCATACCCCATGATCTAGACAAACAACTCCACTTTTTCCCCAAACACCTACCCTTCAACTTTACATATCTTATCTATATAAATCAACAACTTAACTTAAAAATTACCTCAAAATCGGCATTAAGTACACCCCTTCATAAATTTCCGCCAAAACGTACTTTTTTGCTTGTAACTTATTAATTTTAAACAATAAAAAGTGCCAAACACCCCACCTAAAATGAACATGTTTGTAACTTTACATATTACTTTGACCCCACCCCCTACTAAAATATTTATTTGACCCCACCCCCTGACTTTTTTGGATGAAGAGCCATGCGTTTGGCGCATAGAAAACACCCCCCGTAGGAGTCCCAAAACTAAAAAGTGGGGGTATAATATTTATAAATTCCTGTGAGAAGGACTTTGGGGGCTTAGGCCCCCTTTTTTTAGTAAAAAAACTCTTTACACATAAAAAATATTATATAATTTGGACATGGACACGTATATTCCTGAAATTGAAGCAGATATTGCCTTGCCGAAGAACGCGCAAGACGCATTCCCGTCCCTAACACCCCAAGAAGAACTCAACATGCGGGCCAATGTTGTTGCTTTAATGTCAGAATTAACTGGACAGGTTATATCTCCTACCCAAGATAACGTAGAGGAAGCAAAAAATCTAGCCAGGCAGATGGCAGAGAACCCCAAGTTCCGCCCTGAGTTCAATCAATATCCAAATGAGACGCTTGCAATGCTGGCTGGCATGGTTGCGCAGATGAATGTGTCTATCGTTGATGAACTTTCTGAGCTAAAGACATATGTAGTGAACCAATTAATTCATTCTGTAGAAGCCGCTAAAGATGTAAAGACTAAAGTTACTGCACTTAGGACTCTAGGTGAGGTAGATGGAGTAGACGCATTCAAAAAACGTACAGAAGTTACTCTCAAAATCCAAACTATTGAAGAAGTTGAGGCCGAACTCATAAATTTACTTGACCAAGTAGAGACTAAATATATAGATGTGGAAGCAAAAGAGGTGTTTGACGAGGTAAAAGACAACGATGAGTGAGCTCAAACTCACCCAAGAGCAGCTATTTAAACTGCGAATAGTGGTAGAAAACCCTAAAACTCCACTTCAAATTAAGCGAAAAGCGAAGGATTTACTGGAGAAATATGATGAGTTTCTTACCCAAGCAAGAGGAAAACTATCCTTTTTGGACTTTGTTAAACATGTGTACCCAGGCTACAAAGTCGGGCCTCACCATCTCAAGCTGGCTCAGATTTTTGAAGACATTGCTGCGGGAAAGAAAAAACGCGTCATTGTTAATATTGCTCCACGACACGGTAAGTCTGAGCTCATATCCTACCTCGCGCCAGCATGGTTCCTCGGTAAGTACCCCCAGAAAAAAATTATTATGGCATCGCACACAGCGGATCTTGCTGTTAACTTTGGTCGTCGTGTTAGGAATCTGGTCGGTTCAGAACCGTATAAAAACATTTTTCCGCAAGTAGAATTGCAAGCCGATAGTAAATCAGCATCACGATGGGGAACTAATTTTAATGGTGAATATTTTGCTATTGGTGTGGGTGGCGCACTTGCTGGTCGTGGTGCCGACTTGTTTATTATTGACGACCCTCATTCCGAGCAAGAAGCAAAAACTGGGAGAGCTGAAGTATTTTTGCCTGCTTGGGAATGGTTTCAGTCTGGGCCTATTCAGCGTCTTATGCCTGGCGGAGCAATTATTGTAGTGATGACAAGATGGTCAAAGCTAGATTTGACTGGTCAGATTGTAAAACAGATGGAGCAAAACGACACTCAGGGAGATATAGTTGAGCCATGGGAAGTAGTTGAGTTCCCCGCTATTAAAGATAACGGCGAATCTCTTTGGCCTGAGTTTTGGCCTGTTGAGGAGTTACTAGCTAAAAAAGCAGTATTAGATATTAGGTATTGGAATGCTCAGTTTATGCAGAACCCAGTATCAGAAGAAGGTGCGTTAATAAAAAGAGAGTGGTGGAATATATGGGATAAAGATACCCCGCCACAATGCGAACATATAATCATGTCGCTTGACGCAGCCCAAGAATCTAACAACCGTGCGGACTACAATGCGCTTACAACGTGGGGAGTATTCTTTAACGAGGAAGTTAATAACTACAATATTATTCTTCTCAACGCGATTAAAAAACGCTTAGAGTTTCCGGAGCTAAAGAAGCTTGTACTTGATGAATATAAAGAGTGGCAACCGGATGCGTTCATGGTCGAGAAAAAGTCCAACGGGGCTGCGCTTTACCAAGAGCTCCGCCGTATGGGTATACCGGTCCAAGACTTTACACCAGGCAAGGGCCAAGATAAGATTGCGCGCGTTAATGCCATTTCAGATTTATTTTCAGGTGGGGTTGTCTGGGCTCCGAGTCATAGATGGGCGAAGGACGTTATAGAGGAATGTAATGACTTTCCGAGCGGAGTAAATGACGACTTAGTGGACTCAACTACCTTAGCTCTGTTAAGATTTAGGCAAGGTGGATTTATACGTCTACCAAACGACGAACCAGAAGACGATTTTCTGTACAAATACCGCAAAAAGGCAGCGTACTACTAAGGACAAATTATGGCAATAGATAAAGCACTATATCAAGCCCCTCAAGGTATTGACCAACTAAGTGAACAAGAACCACATGAGTTGGAGATTAGTATTGAGGATCCAGAAGCGGTAGAAATTGGCATCGATGGTGAGCCTATTATGCGGATGGAGAAAGAAGAAGCTCCTCCTGGATTTGATGATAACTTAGCTGAACACCTTGATGATAATGTGTTAAATACTTTAGCTAGTGAATTAATAGCAGATTTTGAAAGCGACGTTAATGCAAGAAAAGACTGGATCCAAACTTATGTAGATGGTTTAGAACTTTTAGGTATGAAGATAGAAGAAAGAGCTGAACCATGGGAAGGCGCTTGTGGAGTCTATCACCCACTATTAGCAGAAGCAGTTGTTAAGTTCCAAGCTGAAATTATGATGGAGACGTTTCCCGCAGCGGGGCCAGTTAAGACTCAGATTATCGGCAAAGAAACTCCTGAGAAAAAAGCCGCAGCTGAACGTGTCCGAGACGACATGAACTACCAGATTACTGACGTGATGAAAGAGTTTAGACCTGAACATGAAAGAATGTTATGGGGATTAGGACTTGCTGGTAATGCGTTTAAGAAAGTATATTTTGACCCATCGATGCAAAGACAGGTATCTATATATGTACCAGCAGAAGATGTAGTTGTGCCATACGGCGCTTCAAGTCTAGAAGATGCTGAACGTGTAACTCATGTAATGAGGAAGAAAGAAAATGATGTAGTAAGACTACAGCATGAAGGCTTCTATAGAGACGTTGATTTAGGTACACCTGTACAAGTCATGGATGAGATCGAGAAAAAGATCGCCGAAAAGATGGGGTTCCGCGCGACTACAGATGATAGATTTAAGTTATTAGAGATGCACGTCGATCTAGATTTGCCTGGGTTTGAACATGAAGGTGATGATGGAGAAGTAACAGGTATTGCACTTCCTTATGTAGTAACAATAGAGAAGGGTACTAGCACCATCCTTGCAATTCGTAGAAACTGGAGACCAGAAGATGAAACACATCGCAAACGCAATCACTTCGTACATTACCCATATATTCCAGGATTTGGGTTCTATGCTTTTGGTCTTATCCACCTTATCGGTGCTTTTGCCAAGTCTGGTACTTCTCTTATACGTCAATTGGTCGATGCTGGGACACTTTCTAACTTGCCCGGTGGTTTCAAAGCACGCGGTATGCGAGTTAAAGGAGACGATACCCCAATCGCGCCTGGAGAATGGCGAGACGTGGATGTACCTTCCGGATCAATGCGCGATAACATGTTGCCGCTACCTTATAAAGAACCAAGTACAGTATTATTCCAACTGTTCCAGAACATAATTGAAGAGGCTCGCGTATTTGCCGGATCCGCAGATATTAGTGCTTCAGACATGAGCGCAAATGCTCCTGTTGGGACTACATTGGCTATTTTAGAAAGAACTCTTAAAACAATGAGTGCGATACAAGCTCGTATTCACTATTCAATGAAGCAAGAGTTTCAACTTCTAAAAGATATTATTAGGGACTATGCCCCAGAAGAATATGAGTATGAGCCAGTTGAAGGTAGTAGGATGGCAAAACAGTCTGACTACGATATGGTTTTTGTTCTGCCTGTGTCTGACCCTAATGCCGCTACCATGGCGCAAAAAGTTGTACAGTATCAAGCAGCATTGCAGCTTGCTCAGACTGCCCCACAGTTGTATGACTTACCAATACTACATCGCCAGATGCTTGATGTGATCGGCATTAAAAATTATCAGAAGCTTGTTCCGTTGCCAGAAGATATGAAGCCGCGTGATCCAGTAACTGAGAATCAGAATATCTTGTCGCAAAAACCTGTTAAAGCGTTTGTTTATCAGGACCATCAGGCGCACATATTAAGTCACCAAGCTTTAATACAAGATCCACATATTGGCCAATTGTTGCAGTCAAACCCACAGTTAGGCCAACAGATCCAAGCAGCTTTAACTGCGCACGTATTTGAGCATTTAGGTATGGAGTACCGTAAGCAGATCGAACAAAGAATGGGTCAGACTTTACCCCCAATACCTGATGATGCAGATGAAGAAGAAAAGGGAATGTCTCCAGAAATGGAGATACAAGTCTCCAGAATGGCGGCTCAAGCAGCTCAACAGATGTTGCAGCAACACCAACAAGAAGCTCAACAGCAACAGAATCAGCAGACTGCCCAAGATCCAATCATTCAGTTACAGCAACAAGAGCTTCAGATAAAAGCCCAAGAGCAGCAAAGAAAAGCCCAGAAAGATCAGCAAGACTTCCAGCTTAAGCAGATGCAGCTTCAGATTGAAGAAAAACGGATTACGGTCCAGCAGGAAACTGAAGGGGCTAAGATGGCAATTCAAGCTCAGCTTGCTAAGAGTAAAGAGCGTACTTCACAAGAAGCTGAAGGTGCAAGAATGGCTATCGATGTAAGTAAAGCTCGTGAGCAACAAGCTCACCAAAAAGAAGTAACACGGATGCAAACAGATGCACAGAAAGAATTAGCAACAAAACAAATGAACCAAGCACCTAAAAAGGAAACTAAATGATCGACGGCGAGTCAGCATTAAACCATGTAGCGCGACAGCTAGATGAAAAAATTCTACAACTTCAAGAGGCTTTAGCAGACGGACGTGTTGAAACTTTTGATGAATATAGAAAAGTATGCGGAGAAGTTAAAGGTCTACTTACCGCACGAACATACATAACAGACCTAAAACGGAATATGGAGCATGATGATGAATAATGTAATAGATATTAATAAGGCGATAGATTTACGCGCAATTATGAAAGATTCAGAAGATAAGGCTAAGCAATTACCTAATCCTATGGGGTATCGTATTTTATGCGCAATCCCTGAATCGGAAGAATCCTTTGAAAACGGTATTCTTAAATCTGATGAAACAAGACGACATGATGAATTATTAACAACAGTCCTTTTTGTAGTAAAGATGGGGCCTGACTGTTATAAAGATCCTGAGCGTTTCCCAAGTGGGGCGTATTGTAAGGAAGGAGATTTTGTTCTTACAAGACCTAATGCTGGCACACGTTTAGTTATTCATGGGCGTGAATTTCGTTTGATTAATGATGATTCTGTAGAGGCAGTCGTACAAGACCCTCGTGGAATCAGCCGTAAGTTCTATTAAGGAGGGTATATGGCAGAAAATTATAAGTTTCCCGATGAAATCGAGGAAGATAACAACGTAAGTTTTGAAGTGGAGGGCGTTGACGAGATTGAAATTGATATCGTTGATGATACTCCTAAAGAAGACCGGAATAGAAAACCTTTAGATTCAGAAGCAAAAGACCAACTTGAAACTTTGGATGAGTCTGAAGAATATTCTAAGAATGTAAAAGAGAAATTTTCACAGTATAAGAAGGCTTGGCATGAAGAAAGACGCGCAAAAGAAGCTGCTTTACGTGAACAACAAGAGGCTTTAAGGGCTGCTCAAGCTATTTTAGATGAGAATAAACGCCTACAAAGTCAATTAAGAAGCGGTGAAAAAGAAATAAACTCTAACTATAAATCAGCCGCAAAAGCTGAGTTAGAGAAAGCTAAGAAAGACTATAAAGACGCTTATGATTCTGGCGACTCTGATAGACTTTTAAAAGCCCAAGAAGACATGGTAAAAGCACAGATTAAACTAGATAAGTCAAAAAAGTTTAAAAATACTGTACAAAATGACCAAAACAATGTAAAAATACCTGTACAGCAGCAACAACCGCAGGTCCAACCACAAATGGACCCTAAGTTTGCTCAATGGGTGTCACGAAATCAGTGGTTTGTTAATCCGGAAAAAAGACGGATGAAATTATACGCTGAGGCATACCATGAGGAGTTGCAAAGTCAATATGGCGCAGGTTTTATCGGTACAGATGAATACTATAAACGTATTGACGATGAAATGAAAACTAGGTTCTCGGATGAACTTGGTGGGGCAGTAAGAAACGATGAGGATAAACCTCAACGTACGCAAAAACTAAGCACGGTAGTAGCCCCTGCTAAACGGAGTACAGCGTCTAAAAGAATTGTGCTTACTAAATCAGCATTAGCTACAGCAAAAAAGCTTGGTGTAACACCAGAGCATTATGCCCGTGAATTTGTTAAATTGGAGAATCAATAATGGCTACAAATAGATTACAACGTGAGATGGAAAATCGTGAATTAACAGAGCGTCCTAAACAGTGGACGCCTCCGGAACTTCTCCCTGAGCCTGACAAAGAGGCTGGTTTTGCATATCGCTGGATTCGTGTATCAATGTTAAACGCTTCTGATCCCCGCAATATTTCCGCGAAATTTCGTGAGGGTTGGGTACCGGTGCATGTAGACGAACAACCACAATATAAACTGTTAGCCTCTCGTGATGGTCAGTACAAAGACAATATCGAAATAGGCGGGTTATTACTCTGTAAGATTCCAGAAGAGATTGTAGCTCAGCGTATGGCTTATGAAAATGGTCAAACTGCTGCTCAAGCGGAAGCTGTAGATAATAATTTAATGCGCCAAAGTGACTCAAGAATGCCAATCTTTATGGAGCGGAAATCTAGTGTTACATTTGGTAAAGGCGGTTAACTTTAATTAATTTTAGGAGATTTAAATGGCTTATCCTACAGTATCGGCCCCTTACGGGCTAAAGCCAGTTAACCTGATTGGTGGTCGAGTATTTTCGGGTTCTACCCGTATGTTCCCAATCACCAACGGTTATAGTACTAGTATGTTCAACGGTGACGTTGTGCAGATTGGTACATCGGCTAATATCGGTAATATCATTGCTTCATCGCTTACATATAATGCTTCATCTGCTGTTGCTGGCACGATTGGTGTTTTTGTAGGTTGTGAGTACTCAACTACAGGTGGCCCTATCTACGGTAAAAACCGTTATCAATTTTGGAATGCTTCTACAAGTGCTCCTGATGCGATTGGTTATGTTGTAGATGATCCACAAGCAGTTTTCCAAGCAGTTTGCTTGTCTAACCCAGCTGGTACTGGTGGTTCTACAACCATTCAATACCTAAACCCAGCTTTTGTTGGTTCTAATGCTTATTACATTGGAGCAGCTGCTGGTAATACTGGTTCGACAACTACTGGCGATTCTTCTGCTGGTATTGCGATTTCTGCTGCTGCCACAAGCACTTCAGCAATCACTCCGTTGACTACATCTGCACCTTTCCGTATCGTTCAGGTTGTCCCTGCTTCAGCTGTTACTGTGACACAAAATGCTACTACATCTAGCACAACTGTTACTTTATCTGCTGCTAACAGCGCAATTCTGCCTGGTATGGTTATTTCTGGTCCTGGTATTGCTTCAGGCTCGAATACCTATGTAACAACTGTAAACGGCACCACCGTAACTATCAATACAGCGGTAACAACTGCTCAATCGACAGCTACAGGTTTTTCATTCACTGGCTACCCAGAAGCATTAGTAACATGGAACTTCGGTTACCATAGTTATTTAAATGCAACTGGTGTTTAATTAAGGAGCATTTAAATGGCTATTTCTCGTGCACAACTATTAAAAGAGCTATTACCTGGATTAAACGCTTTGTTTGGTCTTGAATATGCTCGTTACGGTG
>Ga0164296_1003576_pt1 | contig 14585 bp, 15 predicted proteins | sample GEODES057metaG_FD_113533 | JGI IMG/M metagenome (GOLD analysis project Ga0164296, IMG submission 113533) | Dystrophic lake water microbial communities from Trout Bog Lake, Wisconsin, USA - GEODES057 metaG | ecosystem: Environmental > Aquatic > Freshwater > Lake | place: USA: Trout Bog Lake... | reverse complement strand
TCCCAATTCTTCCATTTCCATCTTCAAACGGATGGATTGATTCAAAATATAAATGTGCAACTGCAGCTTTAATTATTGGAGAATTAATGTCACTTTGATTATACCATTCAATAAAACGCTTCATTTCTTTTGGCACCATTTTAGAGTTAGGTGTTTCAAAATGTATTTTGGGCTCTACTATAGAGCCAGAAATTACTTGCATCGGTTCTGAATGCTTTCTCCATACCCCTGCATTGATTCGTTTGTTATGGGCTAGTAGAAGCTTGTGCCACTCTAGTAGCTTAGATTCAGTGAGTGGCACTTTGTAAGTTTTTCTAACATCAAGTAACATTTTACTTAACCCAATCGCATTTTTATCTTTAGGCTCTTGTGGAGTAGGTAGACCAAGATTTTTTTTTATAGAAGACAAAACCTCCATTCTGTTTATAATCTCTCCTTCGATCTCAGAGGTTTTAATTGCCTCTGACACCATAATTTGTAAAATTGTTTCAGTACTTACTACCTCGGGCAATGCTGCGATGATGCCTTTTAGTTCTGCTGCCTTTAACATGAATTTCATCAATTCATTGTCTAAAGAAGAACTATCAAATTTAAATTGAGGCCAATTTTTATGTTGCCAATTATACATATTGAGCCCATTAGGTTATTTATTCGGCTCAAATATACATATTAATTGAGCCAAATAAAATAAATATTTGGCTTAATAACTGAGTTATTTTGTAAAGACTCATTATTTCAAACAGTTTTATTTTACCATATATTACAATAATCATGGGACTTTGGACATATGTAAACAATTTCTGACTCTTGCCTTTCTGTCCAATAGGCTATTACATCATCTTTAGGTATTTTTAATTCTACAATTACTCTTTCTTGAGCATTTGTTAATAAGTTTCGTGTATATTTCTCTTTAAAGAAATTAGCAACATTGATATCTGTAGTCCAAGAAATCCCATATAATCCATTATTCTTTTCTTCAACAGTCATTGTTCTATATATTGTTAATATATCACCAAGTTTACCTAATTCATTCCATTCACTTTTATTCATCAAAAACTCCCTGTTGGGTTCTGAAGAAGCAAACGCAGATAAAACATCAAACCGATATAAATAAAGGTTATCTGACATCACTTTTGCTTCTTTTAAAGTATTCCAATATAACTTCCCTTATAATAATGGTTTTATAGCAAGGAATGCCTGAAAGTATGACACCCCTTGGGGAGATTTTAAATCATGATATATGGATTCGCCGCTATTAGCAAAACTCATTATTTTTTCAACTTCGCTTTTTGTCATAATCCTTCTAAATTGTATTTTAAAAATATAATTATTTAAATTAAAAAATATAGTACTTTATCTCGACTCTCAGTAAAATTGTTAATGATTTCGAACAAATGAAAATTATTTTACTTTTATTTTACCATCACAAAAATTTTTCAGAATTATTTAATTGATTACCGATACTTTACAAATTTAAATGACAGCACTTTAAGAATCAAATCACTATTTTAATTTTTATCTACAATATTTATCAATAAATTTTTCAGCATTCTGACTACCCAGCGCTTTTGCTTGGTGTAAATCTTTACATCCGCTATCATAAAATTCTAGTTCAATTTTTGAAAGTCCTCTATATAAAAATGCAGCTCCATCTGTTGTTGGATTCGTCTCAATAAATTTGGATAGGTCTTCAACTGTTCCTTGGTAGTCTTCAAATTGATATCTAGCAGTTGCCCTATTATAATAGGCTTCTTCATCTTTTGGATCAATCTCAATGACTTTTGTATAATCTTCTATTGCACCTTCATAGTTCTCAAGTTCAGATTCGCAAAAGGCTCTTTTAAAATAAATAATATTGGCAACACTAAATTTTGGATTTATATCAATAGACTTAGTAAAGTCCATTATTGCTCCTCCTTGATAGTCATTCATATGATACTTACAATCTCCTCTATGAAAATAAGATGCATAATCTAAAGAATCTAGTACTATACATTTAGTATAATCTTTTATAGCATCTTCATAATCTTTAAGCATCATTTTAGATTGGCCTCTAAAAAAATACGCACTGGGATCGTTAGGGTTAACTTTAATGAATTTGGTTAGGTCTTCGATTGCACCTAAATAATTTTTCATATCATATTTAGTGGTACCTCTATTAAAATATACACCATCTTCGCTTGGATTAATTTCAATAACCCTGTTATAATCATCAATTGCACCTATGTAGTCTTTAAGACTAGACTTTGAAATTGCCCTATAAAAATAGAACTCCTCTTTTTTAGGATTTAATTCCAATGCCTTGTTAAAGTCGTCGATTGCTCCAAAGTGATCTTCAAGCTCTGCTTTTGACAATCCTCTCCAATAGTAACTATTATCATCATTTTTCGGGTTTGCTTCTACCGCTCTGGTGAAGTCCTCACTTGCTCCAAGGTAGTCATTAATATTGTGTTTTGATAACCCTCTGCGGTAAAAAGCATTATAATCTTCAGCATCGATTTCAATATCTTTTGAATAATCCTCAATAGCCCCTTTGTAATCTTGAAGTTCAAATTTGCATTCCCCCCTGTTATAGTATGCTATATCATTTTTAGGATTCGCAACGATTGCACTGTTAAAGTCTTGTATAGCTTCTTTATAATTTTTTAAACTTTGGTGGCATGTTCCGATTAGATAATATATACTTGAATCTTTAGGATTCAATTCTAATGCCTTGTTAAAGTCTTCAATTGCTCCTTTAAAGTTTTCTAGTCTAAATTTGCAAAGACCGCGGCCAAAGTATACATCAATGCTTGGGTTAAACTCTATTGCCTTGGTATAGTCTTCAATAGCTCCTTTAAAGTCATTTAAGCTAGCTTTTGATAATGCTCTATAGCCGTATGCCTGTGAATATTTTGGATTGATATCTAATGCGTACGTAAAGTCTTGTACTGCGCCTCTATAATCCTCTAGCTCTATTTTCACATTTCCTCTTTTATAATAGGCTAGACTGTTTTTAGGACTTAGTTCAACACATTTAGAATAGCATAGTATTGATGCTTGATAATTTTTTAAACTATCCTTCATTTTGCCTTCTTGAAAAAGGCTATCCAAATTTTGACTATAGGAAATAAATACGCCAAAAAAAGCTATTGAAAGCATTATCAATTTTTTCATTTTCTTTTAATTTATCATGAATGTAAATTTTCCCAAAATGTAACCAAGGAAATTATATTCCTAAATCCTTCCTATATCTATCCCCCAATTCATGATAAAATTCTATTATTAGTCGAATTGATAAAAATATTTACAACGCAATATTTTTTAATATCTATTTTTATTTATCATATCACTAGATCTAGAATTATCAGTGAGTAATTTCGTAGATTAGGTGAAGTGGTTTCCAATGATTTTCACCTAGAGTATAGCTAATTATTGAAAGTATAGTTGTGTCAAGCGTTTCAGCGCTAGAAAATTACTCCTAACGCGAGAGTGAGGAGAATTTAACTATCCTGCGCCTTCTTAGATTCAGTAAGTTACACTTTGTAGGTTTTTCTAACTTCAAGTAACATTTTGCTTAACCCAAGCGCATTTTTATCTTTTGGTTCATGTGACGTAGGTAGACTAAGATTTTTTTCAGAGAAGACATAACCTCCATGCTGTTTATAATCTCTCCTTCTATTTCAGAGGTTTTAATTGCCTCTGACACCATAATTTGTAAAATTGTTTCAGTACTCACTACCTCGGGCAATGCTGCGATGATCCCTTTTAGTTCAGCTGCCTTTAACATGAATTTCATCAATTCATTGACTAAAGAAGAACTATCAAATTTAAATTGAGGCCAATTTTTATGTTGCCAATTATAAATATTGAGCCGATTAGGTTATTTATTCGGCTCAAATATAAATGTTAATTGAGCTATTTTGTAAATACTCATTATTTCAAAAAGTTTTATATAGCGCATATTAGAATGATAATAGGACTTTGGACATCATAAACAATTTCTCCATCTCAATGAAATTTTTAAATTAATTTATACGATGAAGGGAGTAAAATAAATGATAGAAATTCAATCAATAATAAAAATTCTTGCTAGAGAAATTTATTGAAAAAAAGGCCTAGATAGAAATCCAGGTCATTGAACGATTGATTGTTTAAAAACATGTAACTCAACCTATAAAATGTTTATGGTAGAATTAATTGAGCACTTTACAATAAAAAAAATTATCTCACTAAAATTTTTACAGAAGTAACTAAATAAAAATCAAAGGACTATTATGAAATTATTAATTAAAGTGTGGGCAAGAAGTTTTGAATAAATATTAATAATTTCATAAAAATAAGAATGATGCCAAAACACATATACGCAATTATAATTTTAACATTATTATCAAATAAAATAATAATTGCTCAAAATGCAGATGTAATTTTTATTAATGCCAATATCATTACGGCAGCTGAAAAAGGAGCTCGGGGGAACTCAATGGCCTTAGAAGGTGGAAAAATATTATATGTAGGTGATTTAAAATCGACATTAAAATTTAAAAATCAACAAACTAAAATCATTGATCTTGGAGGAAAAACCATCATTCCAGGTTTCAATGATGTTCACATACATCCAAGTCCAGAAACTAATTTTAATGAATTAGATCATGTAATTAAATTAGATACTGTCACTTCAATAAAAAGCTTAATTAAATTACTAACACTAAAGGCAAACATTACTCCCAAAGGAATGTTGATTATGGCTCGAGGTTATAATGAAAGTAAATTAGGGATGGAGCCAACTTGTGACATTTTGGATTTAGCAAGTAAAAACCATCCTATATACATTACTCATGCCTCAGGTCATAAGTCAGTTGCTAATTCGTATCTATTAAGAATAAATAATATCACTAAAGAAACACCTAATCCAAATGGTGGAACCTTTGAAAGATTCAACGATGGCAGTCCCAACGGAATTTGTAAAGAGGCGGCTGCTGCTGGCTTAACAAAAAACGATTCAATTATACCTTACCCAGAAAAATCTTTTAATGAAATATTAAATAATTATAGAAGCTATTTTTCAAAACTATTATCATTAGGAATCACAAGTATTGGCGATGCAGGATCAGATATTAACAGACTAAAAATATATAAAGCATTAGTTGCAGAAAATTTTCCAATGCGTTTTAATATAATAATGCTTGATAAACTCTTACCTATTATGGAAGGAGGTGATGCACATCATGAAACTGACTCATGGAAAACATTAGCTGATTTTAAAAATGAAAATATTGAGCAAACTGAAACAGATTTTTTAAGAGTTAAATCTATCAAAGTATTTCATGGTAATTCGTTAAGTGGTAAAACTTGTTGGTTATATGAGCCTTACAATATGATTAATCCAGCTACTGGAAAAAATGATTATTATGGAATTCCTTATAAAAGAAATCAACGTGAATTAGACTCCTTGTTTTTAGCCATACATAAAAATGGTTTACAAATATGTGTACATAGCAATGGAGATAGAGAAATTGACATGGTATTAAAAGCATTTGAAAAAGTATACGCTACAGGCAATCCCTTAAATATTCATCATCGAATTGAGCACTGTAGTGTTATAAATGATAGCATCATTTATAAAATCAAAAAACTGGGTGTAATACCAGTATTACACAATTATATTAATGAACTAGGAGACTTATTAGATCCTTATGGTGAAGAACGTTTAAATAATATGTTTGCCACAAAAAGTTTCTTAGATGCTGGGGTCCTGCCTGCATTGCATTCAGATGCGCCGGTATCCAATTATGACCCTAGACTAAGATGGGAAAGTACGGTATTAAGAAATAGTAATTCAGGCAAAATATTAGGACCTAAACAATGCGTTACTGCAGAAGAAGCACTAATTATGTATACAAAAGGAGGGGCCAATGCAACGGGTGAATTGGCAAAAAAAGGAACATTAGAGAAAGGAAAATTTGCAGACTTTTTAATAATTAAAGAAAATCCTTTTAAAATTAACCCAAACTCCATACATAATCTTCACATAATGGAAACATGGGTAAATGGGAAATTAGTTTACGAACAAGAATAAACTGTAAGAGAGTATAAAATATTTTGTTTAAATAAGAAATGAGCAATTACAATTAGAGATAGATTTGAAAGTCCTTAAACAGTAACCTCCTGCCAAAAAAATGAAGCATTTTAAATTAGAAAGAGGGTGTGCATCATACTTCCCTAAATAAAACAATTACTCTAAAAACTGCAGCTACGGCCGCCATCACCACCGATTTTAAAGTCTCGAAATTGGTGATGTTTTTCAAAAGTATGGCGGCTTTTGATTGATTATTTAACCTATCTCCTCCAATAGGTTAAGTTTTGCTATTTTTATATTGTCTATTAGAAAGGGTGCAATACAAAATCATAATAGTTCACTATGGGCAATAATATAAAATATCCTTCAATCGGATTATCACGAGGATTTATTATCCGAATCATTAATAACACTCATGGTGATGCATTTATACCATTATTTGTCGAACACCATTTGCCAGATAACATATCTATTTCAACAAACGATGGTCAACATGATTATAACTCCCTAGTAAATATTGCAAAAGCGCAATCTTTTGAAGGTTCTATGGTTTATACAAATTATGATGGAGTATTAGCAATTGAAATTAAGAATGGAACCAAGGTGGAAAGCGTATTATTAGAAAATAGAATTGATGGGAAAGATTTTCAGATAAATGGTTTTGACAAATATATTACCATTAAATGTCCAGCTAATTCAAATTTCCAATTCGTTTTAGCATAATGTTGTATGATGAAATATGAATAATAGACTATTATTTATTTTCAATTAACCCAATAGTAACAATTCCCATATGCAAGTAGTTATACATCCACTTAGCAATGAAACTTCCATTATCTATTTTGATAAAAAACAATCCGCTTTGAATGTTTTTCCTTTTAGTGAAAAAATTGAGGAATTGGAAATTCATCTCATAAAAAAGCAAACCGGGGAGAAAAAAACAGTCTCATTGGTTTGCTTCGATCAATTCCAAGCAATTGATATTAATGGGTATGATTGGGCATGGTTTTCATGTTTACAATTGAAAGGAGAGCAAACAATTGAATGCTCATTTTAGTTAGCGTTGCTGGAAAAAACGCTGATCTTAACCACCCTATCGCCTGATTGATAACGAAACCAATAAATGAATTTCTTCAACAATTCGCTGCTAAAGGAAAGTAAAATATAAAAATTTCAAACGCTAGAAAAATAGAAGATACGAGAAATAGAATTATTCACGGATACGTTTCAGTGTCTGATGAAATTATTTGGGAAATATTTATCAACCATATCCCAATACTACAAACTGAGGTAAAAGATTTATTAGGGGAATAAAAAGTTATACTAATTCACAGCTTCAATCTTATCTACTTTCACTGCGAATAATCCGATTTTAATACTTCATTTATATTAAGTTGATTAATTAGCATTTAGCGCTAGTTGCCTTTGTCATGTATTTAACATGTTGTAAATGAGGTTCTGAAGAACTTTCCGAATTTCCACACAACCCCAATAATTCTCCTGTGCTTACTTTTTGTCCCTTTTTCACCACAATGAAATGTTGTTTAAAATGAACAAAGAAAGCATATTCATTATTAGCAGTTTTCATTTCAGAAGAGAACATCGCTTATATATTATCATTATTGCCTTCATTAAAAAAAGAGACAAATTTTGTTGATACTTAATTTTAGTTGTCTTTTTCCAACTGAGAGAATCCAGAATTGAATATTGATAAAAATGGAAATAAGTATGAATAAGTTTTCATGGATGTAAGTCAATAAAATAATCAAGGACCCATAATCTAAGGCAAGTCCTTGAGTATATTATAACAGATTTTGCCCCGAATTATTGGGGGGCTTTTTGTTTGTTTTGGGCGAGACAGATTTGCACGCTTTAATAATTGCTTGTTACATTTAATTTTATTTCTTAAATTTGTTATTATTAACAATAGTAAGAAATAAAATGACCTACAATCAATTCAGGGAAGCATTTCATGGTTTGGCTATACTCTCTATAAGGGATATCACTAAGCTATTTCCTGACTTTGACAGCAGGCGCTTAGTAGAATGGCAGCAGAAAGGGTATTTGAAAAAGTTGGTAAACAAATGGTATCTTTTTTCTGATATTACGATGAATGATTTCTTGCGCTACCGCATCAGTAATTGTCTGTACCGACCTTCTTATATTTCCCTTGAATCAGCACTTTCTCAATACAATTTAATACCGGAAGGGGTTTATACCATCCAGAATATAACTACCCAAAAGACAGTTATGTATGAAACAGCAATAGGTAGTTTTCAATACCGGAATATAAAGCCTTGCTTATTTTTTGGCTATCATGTGGATCGGAGTAATAATTTACCCGTATTAATAGCAGAGCCGGAAAAGGCCATTCTTGATTTCCTGTATTTAACGCCTTGGATAAAGACGGTGGCAGATTTAGAAGGATTGCGTTTAAATATAACTGAATTCAATAACAGTATTGATTGGGGTAAGTTAGAAAAATATGCTACCTGCTTTGAAAGTAATGTTTTAAACAAAAGATTTTTTTTATTAAAGAAATTAAAACAACATGCTGACATTATCTGAAATAGAAAATAATTATCCCGAAAATATTCGTGGATATAAACGTTTTATTTTAAGAGAATACCTACAACATAAATTATTGCAGATTATTTTCGACAGTAAATACGCCAATCAATTTTGTTTTTTAGGCGGCACCTGTATGCGTATTGTTCACGGCAATAAACGTTTTTCAGAAGATTTGGATTTCGATAATTTTAAAATGAAAGAAGATATTTTTGAAGGACTCTCTGTGGTGCTGAAAAAGCAATTAGAAAAGGAAGGTTATACAGTAGAAATGAAAACAGTTTATAAAGGTGCTTATCATTGTTATATAAAGTTTCCTGAAATATTATACAAAGAAGGTTTGTCAGGGCACAGGGATGAAAGAATACTGATACAATTAGATACCGAACCGCAACATTTTAATTTTGTACCTGATAAATATATTTTGAACCGCTTCGATGTGTTCACACAAATATTTATTATCCCACTCGATATTTTACTAGCGCAAAAGTTTTATGCCATTTGTAACAGGGATAGAAATAAAGGAAGGGATTTTTTTGATGTTGCTTTTTTGTTGTCACTTATTGATAAACCAAATTATGATTATTTACAATTGAAATTAAATATCTCCAATGCAGCACAACTGAAAGAAATAATATTAGATAGATGCAGCAAAATCAACATGGATGAAATGGCAAAAGATGTTGCTCCTTTTTTATTTGATTCAAAGGAAATAAAGAAAGTTACCTTGTTCCCTAAACTTATTAAACAGGCAAAACTTTAAAAATCACTAATTGCAATTGCTCATTTACTATTTACACAATCCTCTAAACAGTACCTATAAAATTATCCATAAAAGTATTGTATCCGTATATTTATTTCCATCTGATCTTTCGATAATCCCATATCGTTTCAATTTATTGTGACAATTATTATAAGCAGGCCGTTTGTCTGTATATCTTCTTGAATCAGTTATTTTACATCTATTACAGTAATGAGGAATAAATAGGGCTGAGTTGTTGCTTACCTTTAATTTGGAGAAAACGCACATACAGTCCACCGTAAAGCGATGCAAATCGACAAAAAATTCCTTTAGGCCTAGAACTCCTTATATAATTGAATACGTACTCATTTGTACTCATTTGTACTCTCACTATTAATCTTGATTTCACTTTATTTGTAATCATAAATGTTATAATGCTCACTATTAATTTAGTCTAAGTTCAATAATTCAAAAAAGATGTTCTCTATAAAAATGGTATCAAAGCAGGTTTTAAACAAAGATGTTTTAACGGAAGTATTAAAAGATTCAATATAAAACCTGAATAAGCATTTTTTTAAGGTATTGATTATATAGTGACTTTAGAAGACGATAATATTAGAAGAATTAAAGGCGCTAGTTACAACGTTAATAAAACTACTAAAAAATAAACGTGCTAAGTAATTGTTCATTTTATAAAATAATATCCAACGAATATAAAATTTACCCAAGTTAAAATGAATGTTGAATTTAGTTCCTCAGTAAATAGAGGGCCTAGGAAATTTAAGCCTTAAAAATTATCCCTACAGATTTATTAATTACTTGGTAAAAAAAGAAACAACTATTTAATCCAATTATCATTATGCGCGATAAAATTTCATCTGTTAAAGTGCAAAATAAAATTTTGGTTGCAGGTATAATTACCACGAGTAAATGGTTGAGTAAAATAACTGCTAAAAACTTTACCAGGCTTGACGCAAAAAGATAAAAAAATTTTAATAAAAATAATAATATGGCAAAAGACTATTCAAAGTACACTATCGAAGATGTAGCAGAAAATTTAGGAAAATCGAAATTAGCATATGCTATTATTGAAAATTACGTGAGCCAAAATTCTGTGGACTTTGCCATCTTAAACGCGGCTTTTCCAAATGAATGTCAAGGTGGAATACATGGCGTTTTTAGAAAAAAAGAAGATGTAATGGATTTCAAAAGATATTACATGCACAAGCCACTCAAATTGATTGATGGCAGCACCATTGTAGTTAGTAATCAATGGGGTATTGATAATATTCCGGGATTGATTGAAAGGGCAAATAAGTTGGGATATACAATCATTCAATCTAAAGTTGAAGACAAACCAATAATGGAAGAATCAAAACAAATTGATTTCATAAATATTGGTGCTGATGGGTTTAAAAAACTAATTATTGATGAAATTAGTAATGGAGATGATGATGCAATTGTTGCGACATTTAATGCTTTAATTGATTACTTAAATGCCGATGAAAAAAACAGAAGTATTGGTTGGTACGTTATACTTTTCATGTATACCTTAAATCAAAATGACTGGGATGTTGATTATGATATTAATAGATTAAAATATAATATTACTCAAGAAAACGTCTTTTTATTTAATCCAGAACGACAAAACGAGGATGGTTGGGAGTCTGCTTCAGATTATATTTGGACTGATCCTAAAACTGGCGCACAAGGTACTTTTCTTGAACTTTTATTAAAAAGATTAGATCTTACAAATATTGATGACTCACTATTAGATGAAAATCTAACAGATATAGCGGTTACTTATTTTTGGTTTTCTATGGCTAATTTTATAATAACTTATAAAATACATGATGAAGACGTACTTACTAAACTCATGTGGACAGTATTTGAAGACCCTTTCCATTCAAATTACTCAGATATTGACTTTTGCGGTGATACCCCAGGCGCAAACGCAATGCAAATAATAATTAATGATTTATTAGGTTACAAATACAATCATTTTAATAGTGAAGAGAATGATGAAATGGAACCATATGGCGACTACACAACAGATTATGTGGCTGTAGCTAAGGATATATTGGCTCGTGATATTTTTGATGATATCATTTTAAATGACTAAAGGGTTATTCACATAATAATAATAAATCAATCTATCATACTATTTCAAACAAGGATATGGCAAAAGACTATACAAAATACACAATAGAAGGGGTAGCAGGTAATTTTGGAAAATCAAAATTAGCATATGCTATTATCGAAAATTACATAAGCCAAAATTCTGTGGACTTTGCCATCTTAAACGCGGCTTTTCCAGATGAATGCCAAGGTGGGATCCATGGCGTTTTTAGAAAAAAGGAAGATGTGAAGGATTTCAAAAGATATTACATGCACAAGCCACTCAAATTGATTGATGGCAGCAACATTGTAGTTAGTAATCAATGGGGAATCGACAATATTCCGGGATTAATTACTAGAGCAACCGCTTTAGGATATACTGTGAAATCAGTAACCATAACCCCCTCTATATCAACACCCGAGCTTTCGTTAACAGACAAAACTGAAATAGACATTGATGTTGAAATAGTTATTGATGGAGATTCTGGATTTACAAAATATGCAAATATTTCTTTATCTGTTAATAGTAAATTAGTTGCGGACTTTAATTCAAAATCTGACAATTTAAAATGTGACTATGATACATTGTATGAACTTATTCGTGAAATCACTAATAACCATACTGAGGAAATTTTAATGGAGACACATGACCAAGCAGGCTTAGATGAGCTTTTAGAAAATAATTTTGATTGGTTTAATTTAGAACCAATGATTAGAGTAACTGAAATAAATGATTTTAACTTGAGTGTGCTTTATGAAAATGGTTTTTCGCAAAATTTTCAAGCTGCTGCTATATTTGGGGTAGATGATGATGAAGGAGAAGATATAGCGATGAGTTTTAGAGATGATACAAGATTTGTAGTAGATCGTGAATTACTTATTAAAATATTAAAATAAAAATTAGTTGCTTATAAAAATTAAAACTATTAATCATATGAGTTATCAACTTAACAATAAAATCACTGACTTATGGAATAAGTTTTCATCTCATTTTACCGATATTGATTGTAAGAACTGTATGGAAAGGGTTCCTAATTATTATTTAAAACCTACACTTAATAAAATTCTTTTTATAGGTCTTAATCCAGCATTTCAGGATAACAAAACCAATATCAATTTTTCCTTCTCTACCCCAATTTCTGTTGAAAAAATAAATGAAATTGCAGTGAACAATGAATATTCTAAAACAAAAGATAATCCGAAATATTATGCCAAGTATTTTGAAATATTACATACCATTAGCGATGAATTGGTAAACGAAGAATCGAATCAAAAAAAATTTGAACATTGTGATATATTTTTGATGCGAGAAAAAAATTCAAAAATCGTAAAAAAGATGGTAGAAAATGTAGGAGGCAGTTTGAATCATTTTGGATTGGAACAAATTGAAATTTTCAAAAAATATGTCAACGATGCTGAACCATCTATCATTATTGTTCCCAATGCTATGAGTGCAGATTATTATCAACAGTATGTTTTAGAAAATCAGCCCATTAATAAAGAAAAAGGTGTTTATTATACAGAAATAAATAAAAGAAAAGTACCTACCATTTTATGTGGTTCATGGCAGTATGGAAGATTAGATCGCTTCACAAAAGAAATTCTTTTAAGTCACATGAAAAAATTCATGCAATCACACTAGGAATAGTATATACGAAACCATATATTGATCTCATCATAGTTTATAAATAAATATTTATTCCATTTAAAGGAATAAATATTTATTTATAAACTATTTTAGTAAATTTAACTTATATAACATGATAAGCTATGCCATCCTTTATCCCCTTGGAAAAAAACGAAATCAAAAGGTTAAAGAATGTTATTGAAGTGGAATTTGATTTAAAAATTGAAGATAGTTTCTCCTGTAAAAGTTTAAGTTCTATCATACTAGCAAAAAGTGGTAAATCTATCAGCTATAATACACTTAGAAGATTATTTGGAATTGTATCAACTAATAATGGCGTCTCTTTATATTCCTTAAATATAATAGCAAATGTTGTTGGTTTTCGAGACTTTAATCATTTTAAAAGTTACTATACATCTTTTGATATCGAATCATATAATTACTTACTTTTTTCTAGTGAATTGAATTGTCATATTGATCGAACACTATTGATTTCCTTTATAAAAAATCTACAAATAAATAGTTGGCAAGAGGCCTATCAATTAAAACATTTGATTGACCTTTCAATCAAATTCAATGATTATTCTATTTTAAAAGAGTTAATAGATATTGTATTTAATTTACAAGATCAATTAGTTGTTGAAAAGCTATATATATGTTTTCAAAGTTTTTATATAGAAACATCAACAGGAAATAAAAAGCTTTTACAATTTGTTGAAGATAATATTAATACTTCTCCTGTTCTTCAAAGAGTAATGCTTCAGACTTATGTGGAGGAAAAACAATTAGTTGGTTATTATGGAAAATGGTTAACAGCTACAAAATTTTATCTTCTATATGACATCGAACTTTTTAAGAACCTCATGTTATGTCAGAAGGAATTTATACAAAAAGATTTAATTAATGCTAAGACTTTTTTAAAAAATGCTTTAAAAATTTTAGATAATAATAAATTAGATATACATCCGATATTAAAGGGCAGAATAGCAGCATGGACTTTCATATTAAAAAAAGATGAAAAACTTACACACAATCTATTTTTATCGCTTCCAGATACACTAAGCCAGGCATTATTTATGCTTTTTTTCTATAGGCTTATTTGGGAATATGATAGTGAAACTATTTTATTTGACTTTGTTGAAAGATTTGAGCAACATAATATTCCTAAAATAAAAAATGCTTTTGAAAAAGAAGTTTTTGAAAATTTTTGGATTATCGAATCTCTTTACTTTCATTATAAGGGAGATCTTTCCCTTGCAAAGGAATCTTGTAAAAAGTTTGCTTTTCAATTTAATAAAAGAATAGACATAGATTGGTTTGCTGAAAAGATGAATTATTTAAAATCAATCTATAACTAGTGGGAAAAATATTTGTTTTGCTAAGTTCATTATTCTTTGGTGTTAGTAATGCCTATTGGAAAAGAGCCATTCTAAAATTACCATTTTATGTAGTGATATTTTTTCGTGGATGTA
>Ga0164296_1003575_pt1 | contig 14585 bp, 14 predicted proteins | sample GEODES057metaG_FD_113533 | JGI IMG/M metagenome (GOLD analysis project Ga0164296, IMG submission 113533) | Dystrophic lake water microbial communities from Trout Bog Lake, Wisconsin, USA - GEODES057 metaG | ecosystem: Environmental > Aquatic > Freshwater > Lake | place: USA: Trout Bog Lake... | reverse complement strand
TGCTCCACCCACACCACCTGCGTGCGCTTCACCTCAGGCCTGTGGTCGAATTCCCGAGCTGTGATGCTGTCCTCCAAGCACTTGGCATCCACATGCGCGTAGCCATCCACTGCAGGGGAGCCACACTCCCTTCGACGAGCAGGAGGGTAGCATTTCTTCGCGGTGTTGTTGAGAACCTTGGTGATCGTTATCGTCCACGCAACACCGCTCCCATCGCCGCTGTCCTCCACGCTGCTGTTCACAGGCGTGAGAGCAGCTGCGTCTTTCATCGGGCGCCCAACGAACACTCCACTGGTCCACGGCACACCGGGACCCGGCGCCTGCATGCTCCCAGGCTGCATCCCCGCTGTGAGTGCCTGGCGCTTCAACCAGCATTGGCGGGGCGTGCACGACGTGCTCCCATCAGGGCAGTGTACCCACACGTTGCACCTGTCGTCCACCAGGCAGGCTCTACAACACTCTGCAGGGCTGTCCACCAAGTGGTCTGCACCCCATCGAACAGTCTCTCCAGCCAGCTCCGTGTTCCGCAGCACGCGAGAACCTGCACACGCTCCCGTTGTCCATGCCTCAGAGATGTCAGTTGCAGCCCGCTCTTCCTCCAGGGGCGCAGGACGGTTGCTACCGGCCGCAGCGCCAGCAGCTGCAAGAAATGCCCCAGCAGGGTCGTTGCTCTCGAAAGGTGCGGTGACTACGTCCCATAAGCGCACTGTTGCCCCAATGTGGGAGAGCACGACGAGGACTGCTGTCGCAAGCAGCGCTACAGGCGCCCAGCGCCTGAATTGCGGCATGTGGCACCGCCTGTGCACCAGTCAGCCCCGCTGCATGTGACTGGGGAGCGCCAAACGAACGCTTGGGGTGGGTGAAGCTACCCCGGAAACAACGTTCGCGCCCTTCTACAGCAGCATGGCGCTCACGCTACGCCTGTGAGTTGTGCCAATATGTCTGGCGACAGCGGAGCTGCTTCAGAATGGGCAGTCTGCACAGGGCCCCGGCCTGCAGGTGGACTTCAACGCTGCCCGCCCCGCAATTGGCTCTCCTGCCCGCTAGCTGCCCTCTGCGGCGTCGGAGGAGCAGGCAGTGGCGGTGGCGACCATAGCGTGGGAACAGCGCCGTGTTGTGACGGCCTGGACGCGGTTCTGCCGGGCCTCTTTATCGCATCCGGACAAGCCGCGGCGCGATATGGCGACCTTGCAGCGTGTGGAGTGACCCACGTCGTGAACGCCGCGCCGAGTGTGGAGTTGTGTTGGCACAAGCAACACTTGGTGCGTGGGGGCACGAGGAGGTTATGGGGAGGAACGAGGGCAGAGCATCAACCCGCTCAACCTGCCCTTTGTTGAGAGGCGCGGTTGAAGGGGTACCGCACGCGCTCGGAGTCGCGCAACCGATACCCATGTTGTCGACCGCGCCTGGGCGACCGCCTCTGGCCTCGCCACTCAGCGTCAGCGCTCCCCCCATCCGCGGGTGCCTACCCTGTGAATGTGGGCACCGGCCTCGCGTTCCAACCACCCCCGCACGCCTGACGCGCCCCCGCTGCCGCGTGCGCCGCCACACACCCTACCGGTACAGGACTACTTGGTGGTGGACGTCCTAGACGGGCCAGACGAGCCGATAAGCGCACACTTCAGCCGCGTGAATGCCTACATCGCGGCGGCCAGAGCAGCCGGCGGGAACGTGCTCGTCCACTGCCACGGCGGAGTGTCCCGTGCCGCGACCCTGGTCATGGCGTACCTCATCGGGGAAGAAGGGTTGGGATACGATAACGCGTGGACGCTTCTCCGCGGGGCACGACCCGTTGTGAGCCCTAACCCCGGCTTTGTGGCGCAGCTGCGTAGCTTTGAAGCTGTTGTGCGTGCTTCTTTGCCGTGTGACAGTCATGGCGGCGCCGGGATCGCATCCACATCGTGCTGTGCGCATCATAAAAGTGATGAGGGGGCTCTTGATTGGGCTGCGCCTGCTAACATCGCTGTCCCAACGCGGTGTAGCACCACCGCGGCCGCGGGCAGCGAGGCGCCCCTGAGCACGAGTAGCAGTCTAGGACCCGACACGCCGGAGCTGTGCGATTGTGGAAATGATGCAGTGTTCGAGCACTCGCCTGGAAACACCGACATCGAGGAGGAGGGATTGCCGCTACCGCAGCCACACGGACCTCGGAGAGCCAGCCTACCGCCGTATATGCCTACTAACGGCAGTGTAGTGCTGGACCTGACGTCAGTCGAGCCTGGCGCAGTGGTAGCCCTGAAGCGCAGTCTGACACTGTAGCCTCTGACGGGATGAGTGGTGACTCAGCAAGGGTTGGACGTAGTCCCCTATTACTCTGGAATTGCAACAGCCCACGTAGACGATAAGGGGCCGCACACTGACTGACAAGGCATCGTCGTTCGTCTTCAGTCAGGTTCTTCAAGCGCCAGCATCATCCCAGCGCACTTGCGTGCAGTCGCCCCTCGCCACGGTTGCGGCAGCCGACTCATCGTCTTAGCCGCCTTGGACACATCTGCGCAGAGAGAGGCCACCTTGTGGGGATCCTTGTTGCCGTACGCATCACTGGGGTCGTACAGATCTCCATAATGCGCCTCGTCTCGCGCCCTGAAGAACACATTCAATCCAGCGGAGAATGAGCATGCAGTTGGCGTGGCGATGCAGTGCAGCCACAATGCAGGGATGAACACGCCCGAGCCAGGGACGAGGTGCAGTTTGCGCGCGTGTGGGAGTGCATGCAGGGCGCGAGGCCAGGCTTGCGCAAGCGTGTGCAGAGCATCTTGCATTGATGTAGCCGTCCCGTCGCTGTCAACGTGCGCGCCACATGCAGAGAGGAGAATGTTGGGCGGCACTCGGCATGAGCTTCCAGACAAATAGAGGTTGTCCATCTGGCTGGGCGGAAATAGCACGACCAGCTTCTGGCCTGTGATTTGCATCAGCACGTTGTCAACGGTGTCATAATGACAAAACAGCCGCGTGCCGGGGCCAGAGATGCGGAGGCAGCTGCTATGGTACTGCCTCGCAGACACAAGTGCAGCCCCAGAAGTGCATCCCGCCGGGGCGTCACAAGCACAGGTGATGTCTAGATCTGCTGCTAGTGCCGGTAACACGTCTGGCACATGTGCCCGTGGTGAAGAACCCACTGTACGTATGTAGACCAGCTCCCCGGGGCCAACGAGAGGCTGCAAGGTGTGTGCGTCGCAGCAACGGCGTATAGCCTCATTGAAGGGCACTTGGATGAAGCTGAAGTTGCGTGGTGGAGCAGTCGTCGGGATGCCGCCTTGGGCCTTTGCTTTGTGGCCTGCGAGGTCGAAGCCCCGGGTGTCAGTGCTAACATGGCAGCTCGTCGCCACTGCGCCTCCAGTAGCTGCCACGTATTCTGGTGTCCACTTCGCGACAGCGCGGTGTATGCATGCTAAATCCACCAAATGGAGCGGCTCCATCGAAAAGGGGCTCCCAGCTGCCGTGACATGCGGGGCGCGCAACGCGTTCGTCGTAAATGCCGCGTGATGTGGACATGCCACCGTTGATAGCGCTTGTGTATGCGTGGCTACCATCTGCAGAGTTGATGTCCGGTACAGCTCAACAGCAATGTCGACGGTCATCAATGCTTGCTGCGTATAAGGCAACGTATGTGCGCCACCAGCGCCAATGACTCGTGCAGAGATAGCGAGGTCAGATGATAACCCCGCTGCCGGTGCGGCAGCGCGCACAGCATCGCAAATGTGGTCGTCTTGTCCTTCAAAAGGTACTGTGACGTGAAGCACACCTCCACCATGGTTGAGGCGCACAACCCTCAGCGCCGCCGACAGCCATTGCGCGCTCGCATCGGGCACGAGCACGCGATGGGCGCTGTGAGGCTTCACGCCAAGGGCACTCAGCGCGCCATCTGTGTCCACCCTCAGGTCGAGCTCTACTATAGCTACCCGAGCTACTGCATGACTAGGCAGCGCTGCGACAGCAGCACGTAGTCGTTGCAGTTCATCAGGCCGCCACTCAAAAGCCTGGACTGCAGGGCTGGAGGAATGAGTGAGCAAGGATGCAAGCACCATGTCTCCAGCGCCGGCACACAGGTCCGCTATTGTTTCATATGTCTGGATGAGCACTGCAAAACGGGTGCGCTCGATCGGACAGCATGTCGCGATGGCGGCGGGGTCTTTGACGTGCATGCCTGGCTGTTCTCCATCGTGTCGTGCCGACGTAGTTGGCGACGAGGAAGTATCTGGAGTCGCGTCTACTGTGACACGCGTCCGTTGCGCTCGAAGAGGACATGCTGCGGCAAGATGGCCCACTTGGCCGCACGAGTTGCACTGCTTCCTGTTCTTCCCTTGCTCGCCACCCGGTGCGCCATGCGGGCTTCTGTCTGTCAGTGCATCGCGAAGCGAGTCGAAGAATCTCCTCGCTTTTGCAGCGTTCGCCTCGAATTTGGTGTTGGCGAGGCCAACGAACGCTGCCAACGCCTGTGCGTCCACTATCCTCTGACCACCAGTCACAACAGGCACCTCCAAACGCAGTGAGCCGCGCACAGTGACCACACATCCAGCACCCGCATCCCTGCCGTCTGCCTGTGAACTGGGCCAAGACACGAGACCCGACTCCCGCAGGCCTGCTGCAAGAGCACTGCGCATGACCGTCCGCGCCGCGTCCAGCGTCGCGCACGCGCACGTGAGAATGAACGGCTCGAAACGGAGCACCACGTCGCCGGCTGCGGGCGCGCTCCAGCTTGCTACGGTGTCTGCAAGCGCGGTCTCGACGTCTGTGGCGACCGCAGGCTCGTGACTCGTGTGGAGCCAGCGACCTCCTTTTGTGACTCCTCCACCAGCATGCGCGAACAGTGTGACTCGGCCACTGCAGCTGGAGGTTGTACACACGTCGGGGCTGGTGCTGTTGAGCCAGTCCACGTGCGGCGCTATCGCAGCGTCGACACTTCCCTTTGGCGACAAATCACTGGCATCAAGCACGCAAGCCTTGCGGCTTTCAAAGCGGCGACTCATGGTGCATGGGCTTGACTCGAGTGCTGCTGCGCAGGGCGCGCAACTGGTCTGAGGTACGTGGCAACCCCTTTTGGATGTATACAGGCGCCGTCGACAAGCGCTTCCCTCCATGGCGGGAATAGTGCGCAAAGTCACGCAGCCGCTCATTAAAGCGCTCAAGGTGCGTCCACGGCTGTACGTTGTGTGTCACACAGCTCTCACCTCTCTATCCGTTCCATACGTGGACGCAGTCCGAGACTTCACCGGTGACTCTCGCTAGGTCGTTAGCCACCGGTGTCGTGCTAGGCATATGCCCCGTGTTCGGCTTGCCACTTCTAGTCTCCAGCTGGGCTGTTCTTCGCTTCAAGCTCAATGCTCCTCTGGTGGCCTCTGTGCAGCTCACAGTCGGCGCACTTGCGTTGCCTATCGTGGTTCTCCTCGCGCACATGGGTGCTGCATTGCTTGGTACTGTCTCCGATGCAAGCCCAGCTGCCCTGACAGCCGCAATGCGAAGCGGACCACTCACTGCAGCACGGTCACTCTCCACTGTCATCCTTCACGCGCTGCTTGCCTGGTTACTTGTTGCGCCTGTTGTATACACAGCCCTGCTTCGCGCTGTGACGCTGACTTTGTCCTCGAGAAGGACAGCCTCGAGGCGCATGACGAATCCAGAGGAGCTTGTCGCGCCACGCAAGGCATCCACAAGGCTTGCAACAAAAAGGCGCACATCGCCAGGGACTGTTCCGTGATGTTGTTCCGCATTTGTGGCATGTATGTATGTATACTCATCGTGCCCATGTTTGGGCGTCCATGGGAGCAGAGGCAGTGCTTGTGTCGCATGAGCCCCAGTCAGTAGCGCAGGTGCCGGCCACGCACGCGTGGTCTTCCCACTGCCACAGGAACGCGGTGTACGCGGCCAGCACGAAGCAGTCGTCCGGCGCCACCTGCAAGGCAGCATCGAATAACCGACTTGCAGCTGCCCCATCACGAGTGGCCTCCCACAGCGTGCGCGCAGTGTTGGCAAGCACTGGGCCAGACAAGCTGTCCCCTCCAGCGCGCCCACTAAAGTACTGCGACTCCTCTTCAGCAGCCGCAGCGCATGCAGCCGCCAGCACCGGGCCTGCAGACACGGCGTCATTGCAGACGTGGATGAGGAAGTTGGCGTAGTTGCGGAGCAGCAGCGGATGGCCAGGATGGTCGGCAAGGAGCGCGTCGTATCGCGCCCGTATGGCGGTCATGTCACCACTGCTCAGCACCGCTGCCGCCGGCGGTGATGCTGCGCCCCCCAGCACTGCGTCATCCCCACGCACGGGCGTATGTGCGCCGCCGCCGCCGTTGCGGCTCTCCACATCCTCCACGGGGGCGTCCCCAGAGGAGGCACTCCAGGTGTCGGCAGCTGCCGCTGCTGCCCACGCAAGCACGGCCTGCCTGCTTGCGACTTTCTGCTGCGCATGTCGCGGTGGCATGGAACCCAGGTGTGAGTAGTCCCAGTCGTGGTCGGCCTCGTCAGTGGCGCTGCTGCTGCTGCTGCGTGCCGCAGCGTTGGCAGAGACCGCTGCCCCCACTCGCCGCAGCGGGGTTCCCCGACGCCTCGGACTTGTGACCACTTGGGGGACAGCCATGGCGTCGGACGGGTCTGCAGGGGAGACGTCCCATGCGGGGTGCATAGAGCTGTCCAGGCCAACCGCCTGGTGGGGTCCAAACGGGGCAGCTGAAGACGCAGCTGCCACTTCCACGCCGCTGCTTGTCGGACGTGGAGATGAGGGCACGTGGTACCAGTGCAGGTGGTGATACAGGGGCAAGGAGCGAGGGCGCGTCAGAGAGACACGAGGCGGCTCCCCCAAAAAGTGAAAGCCCCACCACGCAGGGAGCTTTGCTTTTTCGCAGCAGCGGGGTGAATGTGCGGACGCGCCTGCTGGCTGCTGCAGCTGCGGACAGCTGGAACGCGCGTCGTGCGAAGGCGGCCATCTTGTGTGTCTGTCGGGGCACGTGGAGCGCGGTGAGCTGGGGTCAGAACGAGACCCTAACGAGACGAGTGTCGGTTAGGTAGAGAGGGCGCCGTCCCACCGCCGCCGGGGCAGCGCTGCTCCCTTGCGTGCACCCGCATGGAAGCCAGCAAAGCGTCCACGCACCGTAGCCTCGGCGACGTTCAGCGAGCTGTACGCGCCGCCGCCCGTACCCGCGGCAGCAGCAGCCAACTTGGTCGTTGTTCGCCGACACGCCGCCGACGTTCCCGGGGCTCCTCGGCCGCGGCTGCTACTACCAGGCACTCTGCTCGCGCCCTGCGGCGTGGCGCCCGCTGAGGCGTGGCACGTGTAGCACTGAGTCATGGATGGGCGTGTGCCGTGCGACAGGAGTGCCCCTCCTTTGTGGCGCAGCGACCAGCTCTTGGCACGAAGCCTCTGCGGGTACGAGCGTGGCTGCTCGCGCTGCTCAGCCCCGCGTTATAGCCGTCACTGAAGGCTCAGCACACAGCTTTTGCGAGGGCCTAGATATCTCCTGCGCCACGGTGGCGCAATTCCACCGGAAGACCATGGCGCAGGTCCTGTCGCCTCATTACCCACGCACAGCACGGCCGCAGATAGCGAAGTGCGTCGATGAGCCCGCAGAGGTGCGCTTTTGGGTGCTGGACTGCTGGCCTCCTGCCTGTCTTTTCACGTCCCTGTCTCGCCCGCTGACAAATGCACGCCCCGGACGCGGTGCTACGTGATACGCGCATTCGCGCAGGAGGTGGGCGACCCGACGGCGGTGAGGGCGCTTCGCTTTGTGCGCCACGACCCACTGACAAGTCCAGACGAGCCACTGCGTGTCCGCTGGCGCTGGTTCCACGCCACCGCTGCGTCTACGTCGGAGGAGAGCGACAGGTCAATCATAGTGGCGCGGGAGCTGTGCACCGTGGCCGATGCACACGCGGCTGTGGCTACCCAGGCTGGAGTGGAAGTGTAGAGCAGTCGCCTCGTGCTTAGCGGCTGCGCGCTGGACAAGCCAGACGAGCTGCTCTACGACGCAGGGTACAAGAGCAGCAGGAGCGTGCTGTACTTGCAGGTCAAGCTCCTCAAGGCGGAGGACGGTGGCTCTGAGTGGCTGTTCGAACACTCGTAAGGGGAGGCGGGCACGCTTCTGCCCAGATTCGCCTGTGAAATGAACAGCACAAAACGTGCAGCTTTTTCGATGCGGGTCCACGCGCGTCCACGCGCGTCGCCCGCATTGCGTCGTCACTGTAAAGACCTCCTCGCAGAGCGGCACGCAGAGCAGAATGACGGATGCTTTCCGCGCACAGCTTGACGCCCTGATGGGCGTCAATCGCAACGGCGACACGGTGCGCCGCCCCGGGTCGTGGCTGTTGGCGTCCGGACGTTGGCTTACAGGTCGCTTTTTCTGCGCAGGGCGGCACCAAAGACTACCGCGACAAGAGCGTGTGCCGCCTCTACCTCGAGGGACTGTGTCCATGCGACTTGTTTGTCAACACGGTGCGCGCGGTGGAGGGCAGAACAACCCTAAGGCTTGGGTTGTCCTCTCACAAGTCAAAGCGCCTGCTTTGACGCGTTCCCTTGCCCGTGTCTCACTCCTGACATCTCCGCCGCCGACACGCCTCAGAAAATGTCGCTCGGGGACTGCCCAAACGTACACAGCGCACCGCTCAGAGCAGCCTACCAGGCTGACAAAGCCGCTGGCAAAGCGAACTTCGAGGCGGAGCTGCGTGACCACCTGGCGCGACTGAGACTGGAATGCGACCGCCGCTGCTCACGCGCGTTCGACGCACTGCTGGTGAAAGACCAGGAGCTACGCAACGCCCCTACCGTATCGCGCCTTGTGGACGTCCCGGAAGCGCGCGCACTGGATGAGGCGATTGCAGCCGCTGAAGCTGCTGTCGCAGCTGGTCCCGGAGGCGTGCTGATGCCGGATCCAGTCGCGGAGGGAAGGTGCAGGGCACTCGTGGAAGAGCGCGCCCTGATCCAAGGCAAGCACTGCGCTGCTGGCTTCTCTGCGTTCACGGGCAAGCTGGCTGCAGCAGCCGACGCGGAGCGTCAGGCGGATTTGGCGCAGCGTGCGGCTGCCAAGTTGGTGGAAGCGGAGAAGGCTGGTGAGGAAGGCCGTGTGGACGATGCGCAGAAGCTGACGGATGAGGCGGAGCAGCTGAAAGCCATTGCTGCGCAGCCGCCGCCTAAGCCGCCAGGTCCCGAGATTGTGCGCATTCTGGAGGTGCGTGCACTTTGAGGCGATGCCATGTCCCCTCCTTTTCTCTACACGCGGGGCCTGGGCTGTATACGCTCGCGCGCGTGCACGCGCCACGGGGTGTGGTGCTCATGCATCATCCGCGCTGGATGCCACCTGCACGCGCGTGCGGGCGCGGAAGACGGCACGAGCGCATCTCTCTCAGTGGAGTGCACGTTTGTCCAGTCATCCTGTCATCAGTTGCCGCTGTGCCCCGCAACAGCTCTACAGCGCACGCGCTTTCTCTGGCGCAGCATATCGAAAGCGTCTTGTGTGCAGCGTATTTCATCCGTGCGTACACATAAAAATTGACCCTCTGGCTCTGCCCTTTACATATCCCAGGGCGGGCAGCGCCTCCACATCTGCGATGTGTGCAGCGCCCAAGTGTCGCTGTTCGACAACGACAAGCGCCTGGCGGACCATTTTGGAGGGAAGGCGCATCTCGGCTACGCAAAAATCAGAGACCGGCTGGCAGTGCTGGAGCGATCACTGGGCCCTGCTCGTGGTGGCATGCCTATGGGTGGCAGCGGCGGCGGCGGTGGTGGTGGCGGCGGGCCGCCTGGTGGAGGTAGCTACGGCCGAGGCGGTGGAGGGGGCGGTCCAGGTGCCGGACCTCGAGGTGGGGGGGGTGCAGGCCTCGGATACGGCGGACGAGGGGGACACCATGGTTACGGTTATCCGCCACAGCACGGCCCACCGCCAGGCATGCACCACGGTGGCGGCGGGGGTCCTCCTCGCGGTGGCGGAGGGGATCAGTACCGTGACCGTGACCGTGACCGCGACCGCGACCGTGACCGCGATCGGGACCGCGATCGGGACCGCCACCGGCGGCGTAGCCGCAGCCGCAGCCGCAGCCGTGAGCACAAAGGGCACCGCCGCAGTCGCAGCCGTGATCGGCGGTGACACTCTAACAGGCGCGTAGCAAGCGGCACATGCCTGCACTGAGCGCCTCGACAGGCCAGTCCTGAACATGAGCGAGAGAGTGGAGACATCACCTACTCCTTGTGGGGTGCGTCCAAAGTTTGAGCTTTTGCAGCGCCGCGAGTCTGGATGTGGATGTTTGGTGAACACGGATGGCCAGACAAATTGAGGCGCGTGGAATGCTTTGCAAGTGACCAACTGAGTTGAGAGCATCATCCATGGCGCGGAAAGCACAAGAGCTGCAATGCATGGCCAGTTAATATACCCTTGAGGCATTTCGTCGTCGTCTCTCCGTCTCCTTCGCTCAAATGCGTCGCGGGGAGACGCGCGAGTCCAGCCGCAGTGAGCGGATCATCCACAAGCGCGAGTCCGGGTGGCAACCAAAACAAGCAGCTCACCTGCCAAGAAGCCGCGCGAAGATCCGTCACGTGGACGAAGACACCAGCCCTGCTGCTCTGCTTGCGCTTGAGGAGAGTGTGCGTCACGGCCACGGCGCGGCTGCGGGTCATGACTTTGGCCTTGACATCGCGGAGGCGTCCACAGCATGGGCAGAGCACCGCGAGGAGAAAGTGGCGGCTGCTGTCGCCGTCCAGGTTGCAGCCACAGCGGCAAGTAAAGCCAAGCAACCTGCGTTTGTGGCAGGTGCTGCCAAGAAAGGCGGCGCACAGCACTTTGCGTTCTCGCTGAAGGTTAAGGATATACCCAAGCCGCTGCGCCACCTCCTGGCGGGTGCCTTCTCTGGCGGTACGCTCCCACGCTCCCGCTGGCCAGGCTGTGTCACCGGGGGAGACCGGAACACGCGTGACCGTGGCAGAAACACACGTGAGTCAGAGAAGACGTCCATCTAACTGTCACACTCTCTCTCTTTTGTTTCTGCCACCTCCCACAGGCGTGTCCAAGACTGCGACTGCTCCCATCGAGGCCGTGCGCATGAAGCTCATGGTAGGCCACGGCTCGTCCTCGGCGGCCAAGGGGGCGGCTCAGCAGACTCTGGGTCAGGTTATCCGTGCAACCTGGCAACAGGGCGGCATCAAGGCCTTCTTCGCTGGCAACGCAGCAGATGTGATCCGGACAGCGCCGCAGAAGAGTGTGCAGCTGGCGTCATTTGATGCATACAAGCGCATGTTCACGACCAAGGACCCGAAAACAGGGAGGACAGTCACCCCAGGCTGGGCATCCACCGTCTGCGGCTCTCTGGCGGGTGTCACTTCCACGGTGACCTGCTTCCCGCTGGAGGTGCTGCGCACTCGTCTGGCGGTAGCACCGCCGGGAACGTACGCCAATTTGTTCGAGGCGGCTGCCAAGATTGTTGCTGCCGATGGCCCGCTTTCCCTGTGGGCAGGCCTTGGGCCCAGCCTTGCGGGCGTCATCCCCTACGCGGGCGTCAATCTCGGTCTGTATGATGCCATGCGCGCCGGCTACACCAAGGTGACGGGCAAGGAGAAGGTGCCCAAGGTGGCGGCGCTCTACATGGGCTCCATCGCTGGCGTCAGCGCAGCCACAGTTACCTTTCCGCTGGAGGTGGTGCGCCGCCGCATGATGATGGGCCAGAAGTACAGCGGCACCATCCAGGCCATCATGGCCATCAGCGCAAAGGAGGGCACTGGCGCCTTGTTCAGAGGGTGCTTCCTCAACTGGATCAAGCTTGCGCCCTCCGCGGGGCTCAGCTTCTACGTGTATGAGTGGTCCAAGGAGGTGCTGGGGCTCATCGAGGAGCAGAAGGCAGGCGCAAGTGGAAGAAAGTGAGGCAGAGGAGGCGTGCTGCTTTGATATTTTCGCGCGCCGGTGCATGGACGCGTGGTCTGTTGATGTGTGTCAATTAAGAGCTACTGATGGCGGACACGCAAGGATTGACGAGAGAGGTGGCATCCATTTCCGTTCCCACCGCACAAACCATGGAAGACCCGCTCACGCTGGACGACGTGGCCGCCTCGTTTGTTCTCGATGAAGATGACGAAATACTCGCGGAGTCGCAGCTAGCAGCAGCCCATGCACCTCTGCTACTCACATTACGCCCAGCGCTTGCCACCGTCTTCTCTAACAACGAGCACGGGCCACGAGCGCCGCTACTCCTCGTCGCGTTCGGCACTGTCGCCCGGTCACTCGTGCACGCTCTGCCAGGCGTCCAGCTCGCTGGGTCGCTCCTTGCACCAGAGCTGTCTCTCAAGGGGAATGGCTTCCTTCCGAGCCCGACAGACAGCGCGTGCTGCCACTTATTCACAAGCACAAGCACTTCTCCCAGCGACGCTGCCCCAGTGGTACTCGCAGCAGCAGACGCGGTGCCTTGGCCCCGGGCCTTCGACTGGGCATCTGCTCTGCTTGTCCGCTTCCGCCCAGCTTCGCTGGTTGTGCTTGAACCGGCTGCTGCGACAGATGGGGCGGCGCGCACGGCTCTCGCGAGAGCAGGCGCGCCATGCTGCGTGTTGCAGACTGATGCGGCGAGTAGCGTGGACGCACCCACAGTGCCCCTCCTTCCGCCTGGACCTCTGCTTGGCGGCGCGGCTGCGGCATTGATGACGCATGGCCAGGCACGTGGCTTGCCTGGTCGCCTGTACGTCTACTCTCCCCCGGATTATGTGCTCACCGGCAGCGAGGTGGCAAAAGCTGTAGTGCACGCCTTGTCTGCTGATGCTCTCATCGGCAGTGCTAGTGCTGGGAAGACGCTGCAGTGGGATGCAGCGCTACAGAGGGCGCAGCAGGCGGGGTGTTTCGCAGACATGGCATCGGGACATCGTGGAACATTCACGTGAGCCGTTCGAACGTGCCAGTCCGAACGCCCAAGCGATAAGTCATTGTCTCTAGAGTTGCGCGTCTGCCATAGCTTTGCAGAGCACAATCTCTAGCGCCGCGCCGGAGCTGAGCTCCGTGCTCTCCCGGAATACGACTGCTCCCTTCCCTGCAATAGCTGCACTCACCTGTTTCGCCACTGCCGCATCTCCTGCAGCCGCCTCCTCCCCAATCGCAGCGTCCGGCGCTGCCGCAACCACCACCTGTGGTGCGGTACCCAGCGCATCGCTCACATACTGCGCTTTCGCTTGCAGTGCGCGAGCAACCTCCGCGTCAATGACCCCCAATGTGACATGCACGCCGTCGCTAGGCGCCAGTCCCGCAGCCTTGCGAGCCTTCTGTACGCGTGCGACGCACTCGCGGGCAGTGCCTGCATCCGCGAGGTCGCTATCCAGTGTCAGATCAAGCACAACGAGCACATCCCCATCACCGGCGGCATCCAGCACAGTCGCGGATGCCTCCTCGCTCGGCTTCTTGAACTCTCGCACGATGGTGACATCTTCAAGTGCAAGTGTGTGGCCAGCCACAGTGATGCTCCCCGTGCGTTCCATCTCCCCGATGGCCTCTGCGCTCAGGTCCTTCACACCAGCTGCGACTGCAGACATGGCCTTCCCCAGACGCTTGCCCAGCACCGCCCACTTGGGCTCGCATCGCAGACTACAGAAGCTGGCGACATCCGCACTGACCTGCAAGCTGAGCGCATTCACCTCCTCCGTCACGTACTCTGCCAACTGGCTGCTCAGATCTGCCAGGAAGTCCGCATCTGGATGCACCACCGTGATGGCACGCACCGGCACCTTCACACTACGCGCGTGCCGCTCCCGAATGACGCGCGCAAGTTCAATCACGGTGGCCATGCGGTCAACTGAGCGCTCGATACGATCATCGCACGCTGCCAGGTCCGCCTCTGGAAACGGACAGAAATGCACGCTCGCCGGCTGTGCCGGCTCGCTAGGCAGCGCACGCACGAGATTCACGTACATGGTCTCCGTGAAGAAAGGAGTGAAGGGCGCCATGAGCTTGCACAGGGTAAGCAGCACATCGTGTAGAGTGGCCAGCGCAACACAGCAATCCCGTTGCCCAGCGCCAGCTTTGCCCTTCAGACGGCTGCGATTGAGACGCACGTACGTGTTGCACAGCGCCTCGATGAACACTACCAGGCGCGGGGCGACAGTGTAAAGCCTGTAGGCACCCATCTCGGTGCGCACAAAGGCGACCAGGCTGTTGCAAGAGGCACGCAGCCAGCGGTCCAGCACGTTGGTTGTCTCCGTGGCGAGATTGACATCAGCCGGTGACCACGGCGCGCCGCCGTGGTTGTCCAGCTCGAAACGGCGAGCGGATTGGACGAGGAAGCGGTAGGCGTTGTACCATTTGAGGAAGAGATCCTTGACGACGCTGAACACGCCTTCCCGCTGGAAACGGAGCGGCTCTGCGCGCACCACGGGGCTGTTGACGAGGTACAGGCGCAGCGCGTCGGCGCCGTACTCGTGGATGATGTCCTCTGGAGGCGGGTAGTTGCGCAGCGATTTGGACATCTTCTTGCCGTCTGCTGCGAGGACGAGGCCGTTGCAGACCAGGTTCTTGAACGCAGGTTTGTCAAAGAGCGCGGTGGAGAGGACCATGAGTGTGTAGAACCAACCGCGCGTCTGGTCTAGCCCCTCAGCGACAAAGTCCGCAGGGAAGGTTGATTCGAACAGCTCCTTGTTCTCGAAC
>Ga0164296_1003573_pt1 | contig 14587 bp, 15 predicted proteins | sample GEODES057metaG_FD_113533 | JGI IMG/M metagenome (GOLD analysis project Ga0164296, IMG submission 113533) | Dystrophic lake water microbial communities from Trout Bog Lake, Wisconsin, USA - GEODES057 metaG | ecosystem: Environmental > Aquatic > Freshwater > Lake | place: USA: Trout Bog Lake... | reverse complement strand
TTATCGGACAATGCCTTTCTGTTTTCTTCCCGATACTGCTGTTGATAAGTTAGCTTTTGCAGATTTTTTTCAGGATTTTGCCGCAGTTTGAGCTTCGCCCTACGGTCAATTTCCTTCCATTTTTCAGGGTTTTCTCGACGATATTTTGCCGATTTTTCCCTGTTTCTGCGCCTGCGTTCCTCATCAGATTGCTTCATTGTGATTGCCCTCCAGTATAGAACTTGCATACTATACCAGAGGGCAATTACAGTCAATTACGAGGTGGGGAAGCTCCCGTAGATGCTTCTCCAATTGTAGTAACCAAAGCTGTAACGTTCGTAACCCTTAACCAGAAGGTTATCGGTCACGAAGTCCACTTGCATGTCGCTTTCGAACTTAATTCTCTCCATGTACGACAAACCGTCGATGTTCGTCAGGAGGAACCAAGCATAGGCAGAGGTCAAGAAGTCGTTGACCATGTAGCCTTCGGGCAGACCGCCAGCCGTCGAGAGGATGGCGTTGACGTCGTTGTCCGCAGTGCCGGGGCGCAGTTCAGTCTTCGTCAGACGAATTGCGACAGGCTCAAGCTGCGGGGGAACGATCAGCTTGCGGCCACGGGCGAACACCTTCAGACCGGCCTGATCCTTGAAGTTCGACCGGATGCTGATCATAGCGTTCAGCAACGTGGCCTCGTTCAGGTCAACCTGAGTGGAGGGGGTGTTGGCAACAGTGCCACCGTCGATGGGGTGCGAGGTCGAGCAGAGAGCAACGCCGTCACCGCCAATAGAGCTATTGTAGGTGGTCGCCGTGTTCAGCACGTTCGCGCCGTAGATTTCCTTGGTCTGCTGGAAGCTCTCGATCAGACCGAGGTTGGAGGGGTGGAACTGGGTCTTGTAGAGGTTGTCGTCAATCGCTTTGCGGGTGATCGCGTAACCGAGACCGATTTCCGTGTGCTCCTGATTGTACACAAAACGCTCACCAGCGCCGTTGTCGAACGACGTCTGCGCGCCTTCAGTCTTCAACTGGGCGAGGCCCAAGAAGCGCATTTCAGCGGTGCGTTCCAAGGCGAGCTTGGAATCATGCTTGGTGAAGATCTTGTCGTACTGAGATGGGATCATCTCGTACTTGCCTTCAATCCCACGGAGACCGGGGAGCAGAAGGTCTTTGATGGCAGAAAGATTGACAGCCATGATACCCTACTCCTTAGACGCCGAGGAAGTTGCGAGTGACGACATTGTTGAAGCCCACGATGGCCCAGTCATAAGCCTGACCATTGCCGTAGGTTCCGTTCGCTCCCGGCGGGAACGTAACGACGCCGAACACCTTGAAGGGGGCGTTGACGTTGTATGTCGCAGTGTTGAGAGTGGTCGTGTCGAGATAGGCAGTGGAAATACCGTTGGCGGTGTTACCAGTGCTGTTGGTGCCGTTGCCGGTGCCATACGCGAAGCCGATGGTGGCGTTCAGGTCGGTGGGGAACGCGATGCCGGTGCCATCGCTCTGGGCGACGAAGCGGGCATTCGGGTCGTTAACGATATAGCCCTCAACGTAGTTGCCGGAGGCGACATCGGAGCCGGGCCAGTAGTTGCCCCAGACAGTGCGCTTCTGCGACACGGAGAGGTACTTGCAGCCGACGAAGATGCCAGCGATGCCGAGAGCCGCAGGCGTAGCGCCAGTGGCCGCAGACTGAGCAACGGTGCCGTCAGACTGCCAAGTTACGGGATCGCCGAAGAAGATGTTGGTGGCGTTGTAGTCGATAACCACAGCAACCTGCTCGTAAGTGGGAGCAGAACCGTTGCCGCTGTACTGGCGGAAGCCAAACGGTGCGTTTGTGTTTGCCATTGGAGGCTCCTGTTCGGAGCAATTTGCAAACTCCGCGCCTAGGGAGCCACAAATCAAGGTAGAGTGAAGTCTCCACACCGAGGGAGACTAACCATCTAAGGTCTGTTCGGGAATATTACATACTAAAAAAGAATTGACAATAGCAATATATTGAGCCAGTCTGTTCATACAGTAGGAGGGAAAAATGCGTCAGCATATTTTTTTAGAGCACCTGTCATACGACCCGGAAACGGGACTTATGAAGTGGATTAAGAACAGGAAGGGGTCAATCAGAGCGGGCGACATCGCTGGTAGCATCCACCAAAAGGGATACATTCAAATTGGGGTTAAGGGAAAAACATACCTTGCTCATAGAATTGCTTTGATTATGTCCGGGGTTGACCTGTCCGCCGAACAGCAGGTCGATCATATAAATGGAGACAGGACGGACAATCGTCTGAAAAATTTAAGATTGGCGACCAATGCTCAAAATTGTCAAAACGCATTTAGAAGAAAAGACAATAATAGCGGCTTCAAGGGCGTAAGTTTTGATGCAAAAAGGGGAAAATGGAGAGCAAGGATAGGATATGAAAAATCTCAAAAATTTTTAGGATATTTCTCAAATGCTGAAGATGCCCATGCAGCCTACAGAGAAGCCTCAATAAAGCTGCATGGGGAATTTTCTAAATTTTGAGAGCTATGCCCTCAAAACATCAAGCATCAGGGATCGCGATGGGGGAATACCCCTTCTTTACCCTAGCGAGCGGCGCGTCTTTGTTGTTTCGCTCGAACTGACCTTGCGGGGCCGCGTTGAGCTGCTCTTCCTTCTGGCGAACCTGAAGCTGTGCACGGCGGCGTTCGGCGCGCTGAGCCTCTTCAGTGATCTCAAGCGGGCGTTCCATGAGGATCATGCCCTTGCGCTCGATGATCTGGTACTTGTTGCCGTCAGGCATCATGGACGGATGGCGCGAGGCTGGGACCGGCTCCCAACCCTTGCGGGCAATGGAGACCTGATAGGCCGGGTCTTCCTGCCCCATGGTCAGCTTGCGCTTCCACTCATACGACCAGCCATCCGGGATGTAATGAGGCGGGATGTAAAAGTCATCCGTGCCCTCGTCCAGCGAGCCAAGGTGGCCACGGAGTTCGGCGGCGCGCTTGGCGGCTCTGGCCCTTGGGTCGTCAGTCACCATTTCCGGGCGCTCCGGGGCGCGAGGAGGGGCGTCGAAGGCAACTTCGTTCACAGGCTCGCTGGGCTTCCTGAAGCGGCTCAGGGTGCGCTTGGGGGCGCTGTTCTGCATCTCTTCCATAATCGGTCTCCTTAGTTGAGCTTGCCTTCTTTCTGAAGGGCCAGTTTGTTGCGGGCGTATTCGGTCTCGGTCATCTGCATCATCTCCGCCATTTCGCGCTCTTGAGCGCTCAGGCGGACGACGTTGGGGCGTGTGCCGGGAGCAGTGCCTGAGCGAGTGACGGGCGCGGACGGGGGTGCCTGACGCCGCTGGGTGGGCTTGGCGGCTTCGTTCATGGCGTCATAGCTTTCTTCGCGCGGCTCAGACCTGTTGATGCCCATGCGCGTCTCGATGAATTCGAAATAATCCCGCGTATCGGGGATGATTCCGTCATCAATGGCGTCGGCATGCGCCCGGAACATGCGGTCGATGGACTTTTGCGTTCCAAGGTGGTCGCGATGCTGCCTGAGCCAGTTGGCCGACGCCGGAGTGACCTGAGAGGCCAGAGCTTCGACATGGTCGGCGTATTGGGGCTTCGGAGGAGCCTGCTTTGGCTGTGATTCCATCGCAGCCTTGCCGTTTTCAAGCTGCAACAGGCGGGCTTCGTTCGTCGCCATGGCGCGCTGGATCTTCGAGGCGCGGTCATAGTCGCCAGAGCCCATCGCTTCAGCGTAGCTCGACGTCAGCATGTCGTTTTCACGGCGAACTGTGTCGATGGCGTTTGTGACGAGGTGCAGGTTGGTGTCCTGAACCTCATTTTTGGCCTGAAATTCCCTGTTTGCGGCCTCCTGAGCGCGTCGCTCAGCATCGACGCGAGCCTGACGCTCTTGATCAAGCTTGGCGCGCAGCTCTTGGATGCCGTCTTCGGGAGAAACTTCGTTGCGAAGTTTCTTCTTTGGCGGTTCCGGGGTTTCTTCGGCCTTTACGACCTGAATTTCCGGCTCTTCTGCCTTGGTCTCGACCGGATCAAGGTTGATTTCTACGTGATCTTGCTCATCCATGGGTTATTTCCTCAGTAAATGGCGTCAGGATGCTGGGTGCGGCCACGGATGACAGTATCCTCAAGGATACGGCACATCTGGCCATTGATCGTCAGGCCCCAACCATCGGAAGGGCGGAAGACAGCCCAGTCGTTCTCGTTGATTTCCTGACCCTTGAACCAATCGTGCGTGAATGCAGTCGGCCCTTTCTTCAAGACAAGACCAACCTTGCCCTGCCACTTGTCTTCATCACGGATGTTATTCGTGATGATGATACCGCCAGCGGTAAGTTCAGGGCGAATATAGATCGCAACAAGAACCTGATTGTTGAAGATCTCTACATTGGAGATTTCTCCAACTTCTTTGAGAAGAGCTGATTTGGGATCAAGAGAGTGATCCATTACATAGGCCATTTGATACCCCTTTATCTGGCTTTGTTTGCATTTGATCGAGCTTCATCGGCAAGTTCCAAGACTTCACGAAGGGCTGCGATCTTTCCGACCAACGATTTATATTCGGCGTAATCGTTGACACCGCCTCCACGCGAAAGTGCATCGAGATGAATCTCGATTTCTTCTGCGATTAGCATTCTGAGCTGCTGCTCAAACAGGTCACTATATGTCAGCATTACTTACCACCTTCCCCTCTAAATGGTGGTTTCCCTCTGTCTTTTCTAGTGGTCGGCGGCAGAGGGGACCGCCGACCACCGTATTAGGGGATGCGTTGCAACGCGCTCCCCTAAACTCAGATCTGCTTAGTGGCGTTCTTGGGCGGGGTCAGACCATACTTGTTGATCTTTTCCATGCGTCCTTCGCCGCTACCTGCGCCAAATTCCATTTTCGGGAACGTGGTGCGGCCACCTGATTTCCGACCCATGGGCGGCATCTGCGGGGGCATAGGAGGAGCGCCAACCGGGCCCGCCATCTGAGGCATGCCCATGGGCATACCTTGCTGCGGCGGAGCCATGGGAGGCGGTACAGCGACAGGCATCCCACCGGGGTGGGGAGGCATACCGCCGGGAGGCATCATGCCACCCTGCTGAGGCTGCTGTCCAGCCCCATGAGGAGAGACCACGATATTGATGTTGGTCTTGCCCTTGCCTGTCTTCCCACCGGCAGCGCGAGCCATACGGCCACCTGTCGGGCGTGTGCCCTCAAGGGCTCCGTTGGAGACGGCGGTGCCGCCAGCCTTGCGATGTTTCAGGGCCTCGCCCTTCACCATCTTTTTGATGAGCGCCTTGTCCTCGCGCTCGTCGGGATGAGACATGCGGCCACCGTCCTTGCGGCCAAGATGCTTCAGCGTCTCAGCGAGATGAGCGCGCTTGGCCAGCTTGGGGTTCGAGCTGTGCTCAGCCTTCTGAAGCTTCTTCTCGGGGATCTTCTTGCCTTCAGCGACGTGCAGCTCCTTGTGAAGAGCGCCCTTGTGCTTGATGGCCCCTTGGATCCACTTGCCATCGACACCGCCGCCACGCTTGATGCCCGCAGCCTTGGACATCTGGCTAGAGGCAGGCTGAGACGGAAGCAATCCAGTCGGAACATTGGCGCGGTTCGAGCCAGCCAGCATCTGCTGAGCGGCCATGCGCGGGTCTTGGAAGCCACCATCAGCACGGTGCTTGCGACCAGTCTTTCCGCCATGTTTGCGGCCCTGCACGTCCTTGCTGCCCGCCAGAGCCTGCATCTTGGCCATGTCTTCGTTGGACAGGTTGCTGTAGTTGCCCTTGGGCTGGTAGTTGCTGGGCTCGTAGTCAGGGCTGTCGTAGCCAGCCGCGTCACGGATGCGCGTCATGGCGGTGCTGCCACCATCTTCACGATGCTTGCGACCCCTTGTCGCACCACCACGCTTGAAGCCGCCGATGTGCTTGGTGCCATCACGCTCTTCGTTGGCCTCGCGCACATCGCGGTTGACGAGGGTGTTGGCGGTCAGAGCCTTGCCACCGCTCTTGCGGGGTTTGCGGCCCGCATGCTTGTGGGCCTCTTCACCGTGCGCCTTGGCGACAACCTTGCCGCCCTTCTTGAACTGACGACGCGAGAGGGGGCGAAGCCCCGTCTTGGATTCAGTGTCAAGGGAATCAGCGGGCGTGAAGTCGGATGCGTCGATTTTAGACTTTTTTCCGGGGCTGATGAGGCGAGCAATCTTGCTCTTCATCGCCGTTCTGGCGGCTTTGGATGCTTCAGACATGGTAGGCTCCTAGGAGGTTCACGGACGTCTCCGCGTGGCTGCTTTAGCTTGGTTCACGGCGCTTTGCAGCGAATTGCCGAATTTGGATGTCAAGTGTAGGGCATGTATTGGTGGCCCTCCTTGCACAATACCACCTTTTGCGTACTTGCGCCTTACGTTTAAAAGCTTGTCGTCGAAAACAACGTAGTTATGGGTTGGTTCTTTTTTGTCTCCCCAGCGCGAACCTTGGTCAAGGTACTTTATGCCCTTGATGCCTGCCTCATGATAAGCTTTAGAAAAATTTGGGCTAGATAAATCATAGCTATGCGGAAGAACACCTCGTTTTATAAATTCTCCCATAGATATTTTTGATTTATATTCAGGGTCAAGCACACCATAGCGAGCAACTCTATCGTCAAATTCGGGCACGTTTCTTAAGCTGCGTTTGACATGCTCGCTTTGGGCATGAAAAGGTTTATCCCAATCCAAAAAATGATCAGGATGGGCATTAATATTAACTTGATACATATGACCAGCAGGAGTTGCATATTCTGTTCTTAACAATGCTTCGGATACAGAATCGGGTATTTTATCATTACTCCATGTAGCGCCTTGTGCAGCATTTAAATCACCTTTATGTTCTTTTAAAAAGTGGGACGCCATAACGGCGGTATCGTTATCATACCCCATCTTTCTGTAAGCATTAACTACATCTCGGGATGCCCAATGTGGATATTTTTCCCCATTAATCAAAACATCTCCGGGGACATGTCCCCCTAAAGTGTCTCGATACCCCTTTGCAACATCTTCATTTTGGGCAAAGTACAACCCATGCCCATATGATTGATTGCCCTCGCCCGTCCCGATCTTGGACGTGTCAAAGCGTTCAAAGTCATGAGGAGAGCCGTGATAGGCGGTGATGCCATCATCGGGCGGCTGCTGGTCATCTTCCATTACTTCTCTCCATGAAAGATAGGCTCGCCAACTTCGGCTGTGCGGATGTGAACGCCGGGGATGCCAAGAGCTGGGTGCGGAGAAACCTCGCCGCCATCGGCCCGCCGAATATCATGTTCGGCTGGGTCAAAATTTCCGTTATTTCCCGTTGCGGATTTGATCTGATTGGGATGGAAAACCATGTAATGGTCGGCAGGAAGGTTAGATATTCCAGCGGCGTCGTTTAAATTTCTAACAATTAATCCATCATGACCTTTGGCCTTCGCATATTGTATGTGCTTTGTGAGGCCTCCTTCGAGATCCCCAAACTGACCGCCCTGCGCATCAACAACATGGGGATTTTTCATTGAAAGATGAACAGGAAGGATGTTTTGGCCCCTTTGTCTATTAGAAATGTCTCCAAAACTTTCATCAAGCTTTTCTGCTTCCAAAGAATATTTATCATGAGTGTCCCAGTTGCCCTTTCGGGATGCGGCATCCGCCATTGAAAGGAGTTTTTGAACAGGAGCGTAGGTAGCGGCGTAATCGGCATAGCTTTGCGCAACCCTAGGATTATCTGTAAACCAATGACCAAAACTAGCGCTTTTTGCGCCTGTAGATGAACCGGCCATAGCATTGGAGAATTTGGAAAAATCTCCAGTTGTTCCATGATACAAAATTTTGGGATTTCCATTTTTATCAGCTAATGGATTGAATTTTTTTAAATTTTCAGCGCGCTGTTCTGGGGAAACTTGAGTTTGCTGCCCAACCTCACCGCCATCAGCATATGCCCCACCCTCGATGTCCTGATCCACCTGATTGGCGGGCATGGCGAGGTTGGGGTCTTGGATGTACTTCATCTGCGCCGTTTCGTCGGCGTCCGTGAAGGCGGGGTCGATGAGGCCGCCGGAAGCCAACTTTTGATCAGACTGCGCGGGTCTTTCCATCCAAGGATCGCCAACAAAATTTGCTTTTTCTCCCGTTTGGTTAAACCCATATTTTTGATAAAACTTAATCAATTTGTCACTTCTTGTCCTTGCGTCCAAGGGAGATGCGACAAGCCTAACTGGTTTGTTGACACTATCTGCGTGAGCCAAGATATGCTGCATGACGGCATGCGCACCGCCCTGCCCCCTGTGCCGCAAAGGGGTTCGAATTGATGAAATCTCTACATGAGAGGGAAATGTTTGATAGACACCAGTCGATTTTCCTATTTTCACATTCTCCCAGTTGTCTGGATGCTCCTCAACTTCCCCACCTTCAGCCCTCGCTACAGGTGCGATCTGCGTTAGGTGAGGGGCCATCGTCCCATATCGCGCGACAGGCGGCGGAGGGTTGCCCATGACGGGGGCGGGGTTGTGGATCACGGAAGCGTGATGCTTCAGGGCTTTGGCTACGAGAAGAGCCCTGCGGGCGGCTTTATCGTGATCCATGATCGTCTTATCCGTTCAGCAGAAAGCTGCGCACAAGGTGCATTGCACGTTGAACTACAGGGTGGTTTTCGTCAACAGAGCCGCCCTGTGCGAAGCTGCCATCCGACGAGGTTACGGCGTTATCAGCGCGCTGCGTAAGCAGGTTTGCCCCGTATTCGTCGCCGGTCCCCTGCATCCTCTGAGCGGCCTCATTCATCTGCTTAGGGCTCATACCGGCATACGGGTCTTTGAAGAGCCCTGAGAAGAAGCCCGGCGAAGACTGAGCCGAAGCATCAGACGGCCTAGGCGGGGGAAGTGGGGCGGAGGAAAGATGGCTGACAGGCGCGGCAGGGATTGAGCCAGTGGACGTTGTGTCCAAATGGCCAGCGGGCGCGTTGTCGCCCCAAGGCATGGGGTTAGAAGGCTGCGGCATGTTCGGATCGGTCCACGAACGAGACGACGCCGACATGGGCTGATATTGAGCGCCGCTGTGAGGCTGGGCGAACATGGCCAAGGGGCCGCCGGGGATCTGCGAGAACTGCGGCGAAGCCTGACCGGCAACCGTCAAGGCGCGGTCAACCGGCGTGGCGGTAGCGGGCTGACCGGCGTCAGCGCGCGTCCTACCCTCATCTGTAATGGCATTACGCTCTACTTGATCAACCTTATCCTGCGAATCAGTAGATGGAGCACCATACATTTGAGTGATGCGATCGCTTGAAAGGGGCTGAACGCTATTGAACCAGTCGCTTTGAGGCTGTGATTGCGCCTGCTTAGCCGACAAAGCCAGGCCTTCCCTAAGCCTAGCCTCTTCATTTATGTCAGCTTGAGTTGTAGCGCGACCCAAAGGGTGCTGCATAGCAAGTAAGCGACTAAAATCATTATCTGTAAAACTGGGAGATGTCGGCATGACATCTCCTGTTGCAGAGAGAGAATAGCCCGAAGGAGAGCTCCCTTGTGAAATATCCAATGCCTTGCTTAAGGCTGGAGAAGCATACTGTGATGATACAACTTCACCATTGGGACCAACCGTAAGGCTTTGATCTGGCCTAGCGCCAGTCGATGGTGTGTATTTGTTGGCAGGAACTACAACAACCTTCCCATCCGCATTACGCGACAGCATATATCCCGGAGGAACGTCACCATACGCAGGCGTATCTCTACTTGGATACTGTCGCATTAAGTCGGCGATGCCAGAGTTCATTCTGGTTATTGCATTATCGGCCATCGCTTATTCTCCGCTCTTCAGGTCTTGCTTGGCAGGCTCGGCGAGGCTTTCGACCGTGGAAGCCATTTCCGGGTGCATCGTCAGGTCTTTGGCAAGCTTCAGCAGCTCGATGCGCTCGCGGCTCTGACGGTCCATGGAACGGTTGTGGTCTTCGGCAGCCGCAACCTTCTGCCTGATGCCCGCTTCTGCGGCCTTGGTGTGAGCCGACATGAGGCGAGCCTTGGCGTCCATCAGGTCAATGGGGTTCAGGTGCTCTTCCTTCTCACCCTTGGGCTGCAAGCCGCCATCGTGCTTGGGAGCGTATGCGCCCTGCTGGATCTTGGCCTGAACCTCGGCGGTCTTGGCCTGAGCCATCATCATGCGCGCCTGCGAATCCTTCTGTTCCGCAGCCATCTTCGATTGCATCTGCTGCATTTCCGGAGGCGGTGCAGCCTGAGCGTTCGGCGGGGCGAGGAACTGAGACGGGTTGCTCCAGCCAATGGCCTGAAGGGCCGCCGTGTCGATGGCGATAGGATCGTACATCGAGGGATTGGACTGCTGGAGCTGCTTCAGGGCCATGATCTTCATAACGCGCTGACCGTGCGACGCGGTGTTCGGATCGGCTTGTGGGACCAGCTCGCAGTCTTCCAGAGCCTGAAGGAACGTCGCCTCGTCCCACGCGTTGGCTGGCTTGCGGTTCTTCTGCCAGAAGCTCTCAGGGTGCTCCTTGAAGAGCTTGACGAGCATCTGAAACTCTTCGGACTGGGCAGCGTGCATGCGCTTGTGGACGGCGTTCATGACCTTCGTCGCCTGCTCGATCATGGCAAGGGTCGTGCCGACCGGGGCGTCTGCCCGGCCCTCCCCGACCTGCTGCTCAGACGTGCCGCCGATCCTCATGCCGGTCATCGCCATGTCGGAGACAAGGGACATCAGAGCGGCGGACGGCTCCTTGTAGGGCAGGGGCATGATGGCCTGATTGAGCGGCATCCCGCCAGTCTTGACCAGAGCACCGCCGCCGGGCGGAACGCGGAAGATGTTCGTGTTCTGACGAGCGCCGGTGTCGGCCAGCAGGAAGCCGGGGAAGTTGGCGTACATGCCCGCATCCAGCAGCTCGCGCCAAGCCGCCGTGATGGCGTTCGTAGTGTTCCCGAGGATGTGCAGGAGGCCAATGTCGTAGAAGCCCATGCCCGGCACGAAGGTGTACTTCACGAAGTTCTGACGCGCCTCGGGGAGCTTCTTGGTATCCTCGTCATAGTTGCGGACGATGGATAGGATCTGCTTCGAGCTGACGTCGATGGTCACGCGGTAGGGGATCTCAAGGCCGCTCTTCTTGCCCTTCCACCGGTGCTCGAAGCCGACGACGTCCAGCTCGCAATAGCACTCGTAGATCTCGCGGTCGCGGTCTTCGGGGCGCATGCCCTCCTGCATAATGCCCTGCTGCGCGTTCTTCTCACGCTGAACGGCGTCGAGCTTCGGGGCTTCGGCCTGATGCAGATCGACGTCCTTATAGACGCCAAGTATCTGTAAACGCTTGACAGTTGACGGTCGCATGAAGGAACGGTGCGTGATTCGCGTGGCGTTCTTCAGGTCAGTGGCGGCATTGTTGACGATCAGGTCGTCAGCATCGACGCTCTCGATGACGGGGCGATTGCGAAGAGGGCAGAAGTAGCCCTTCTTGAAGGACGTGCCACCAAAGCCCAGCATAAGCAGCATGCGGTCGGTGTCGGGGTAGTATTCGGAGGCCACCGCCGTCAGGAAGTGGTTCATGTCCCGTTCGAGCGCGTTGGCGAGCTGGTCCTCTTCGAGGGTGCCGTTGTTGTCGTCGTCGCGGATCTTGACCGGCCCATCGGTGGGCAGCAGCTCCGAACGCGCGTTGGCTTGGAACCGCAGCACTGCTTCAAGCAGCAGCGGGTGGCGGACCTTGGACATGCCTTCCACCGGAGCGCCGTCAGACGCTCCCTGCAAACCGGGGATCTCGATCTTCAGGCCAAGGAGCTTGATCCCCTGCGCCCGGTCTTCGATCCACTCCTGCCTGCTCTTGAGGTCATCCTCAATGCCGCGAAGGAGATCAGCACTGATGCGGCCAAGCTCAAGGTCGTCAATGTCATCAACAAGGTTATCAAACCAACCTTCGCGGCCCTTGTCGCGCCCTTCCGAGATCGGACGACCGTCGAGAGAGACTGTGATTGATCCATCGCCATGCTCGATCTTGAGGACTGCGCCACTGTCGTCGAATTGAGGAAGGTCAGCGCCCTCATCGGCATGCTCCACTACCACATCGACGGGGTCCGGCAGCCCCGGCTGTTCGGGAGCTGGCTGGCGGATGTTGGGCACAAGGCCGGGCGTGAGTGGCATGGATTAAGTCCCTGACTGCTGGTCGAGCTGTTCCATCTCTTCGACGAACCGCCGCAACCCCTCTTGCGCGGCCAATGTATCAGATCGCATGGCTATTTCATAGATGCGCACATAGTCATGTGGTTCGCGGCCCCAGACCTCCACGCGGTAAGTATTCAGGCCCTTCTCGCCCGGCTTTACCATGCGGATCTCGTCCACGATTGCGTTGCAGAGCACTCGTTGCATTGTGTTCACCTGATTGTGTTGGCGTGTTCTTCTGCCTGATCGTTCAGACGGCGTAAAGGGGCGCAGGAGCCTTGCCCGTATACTGCTTCATGTTCTCTAGCTCGGCCACGCGCTCGGCGGAGCGCTGGAGGATGCCGATCTTGCGCAGGTGGCGAAGCGCCATCGAGACCGTATCGACCAAGTCGTCGTTCTTGGACTTGGGGAAGTTGCAGGTCTGGAGAATGACCTGTTCGGCCCATTCCTTGGTCGAGGCATAGACGAGACCGTCGCTGAAGAGAGACGAGACACTGTATAGGCGAGCGATCTTGTCGCCCTCCGGGTTCACGGCCTCGATGGCCCAAGGCTCATGCCCGTAGACCCTGCGCAGCTCCTGAAGGATCGAGAGGCCGCTTGCCTTGCCCTCGACGAGGACACGGTCCACCTGAAACTTGGTGCAGATGTCGGCGGTGTCCTGAAGGAGCTGATGGAACGGGGCGCGCTTGTTGTAGGCGTAGATCAACATGACCTTGGGTGTCTGCTGGTCGCTGTACGACCGCTCGACGGTCATCATGCCGTTCGCCCCGACCGTCTTGGTGACCTGAGCGGTGAGGTCGGACGTAAACACACCCCATACAGTCAAGGCGCTGAAGTCGCCTTCGTGCTGCTTTTCGCCATAGGCGGTGTCCAGAGCCGCCACGATGTAGTCGAAGGCGGGATAGGCGTTGTCCTCGTTCTCATAGACCTGCCACCACTCGCGCTCGATGATGCCGCCACCACGCGGGACAGGCTCCTGCTGGTTTTGCCCAGCGGTGGCGTAGATGCCCATGATTCGCTCGTCACGGTCCACGACGGACTGGGGGAAGCGATCCGGGAACAGAAGCTCGCCTTCCTGCTCTCGGGGATCGACGTAGCCCAGTTTGGTCGGGAACTCCTTGCGCCATGACACGAAGCGCATGGGTAGGCAGATGTGATCGTAACCAAGCTGCCTGTCGAGGATCAGGCCAGAAGTGTCGCTCTCATGCAGGCGCTGCATGATGACGATGATGGCCGACGAGATCGGGTTATTGAGGCGCGAAGGCACGGATTCAAGAAACCAGTCCTCTCGCGTCTTGCGGATCTGCTCCGAGGCGGCATCCTCGACGCTCAGAGGATCGTCGATGATCACCCTGTCCCCACGAGCGCCTGTGATCGAACCGGCTGCCACGGCCTGCCTGAAGCCCGTGGCGGTGGTTTCGAACTTGGTCTTGGCATTCTGATCGCTGACCATCTGAACGTGCGGCCACAGATCTTGATACCAATCGCTCTCGACCAAGCGGCGCATGCGGATGTTATCGCGGATGGCGAGGTCTTGGCTATGGGACACGCAGACGTAGCGCATGTTGGGCATGTTCTTTGGCCCCCACTCCCACGCAGGCCAGAAGACCGAAGTGCAAAGGCTCTTCATCGTGCCCGGCGGGATGTTGATCAGGAGCCTGTTGTAGATCTCGCCATTGTCCAGCACCTTGCCTTCCGTGATCGCCTCCAGATGGTCGCACAGGAAGTCGATGTGCCAGCCGTGGACGTAAGGCTGGGCTGGCTCGATGATGTGCCACGCGCGCTTGATGAACGCCGCCAAAGACAGCTCGCAGGCGGTCTTCTGGACGTTTCTAAGGTTAAGCTTGAGGTCGATCTTCTTTGGAAGCTTAATCTGCCCCACTGGATTTCCCCAACGTATTGAGAAGCGCAGCTTCCAGCACGTCAAGCTCGTCAATGTCCAAATCGCTGACATCCAGCAGGTGGGTCGTCTTCATTTCAATAGCAGAGCCGTCTTTGCCGGTGATCTCGGTGCGTTCTGTGTAATCCTCACGGAACCGCGCCTGCATAGACTTCGTCCAGACGGTCGCGTTGAATTTCCCGGAAGTCAGGCCTATTTTGCCCTGTTTCTCCCACCATTCCTGCTCGTGCGTCTTCGCTTTCTTGAGCGCTGTGGAAAAATCTTCATGGTGATCCCTCCAATCATAGAGGGTCGCTCGATCAATATCGAGGCGCGAAGCGATCTCAGCAGGCGAACAACCCTCTCGACCATAGGCGATGACGATATCGCAATATTCAGGTTTGTAGGACGAAGGACGCCCGACAGGACGCTTCTCAACGGACTTCTTGTCGGGCGCTTTTGCCATGTCAGTCAAACTCGCGAGAGATGGAGATATTACGAAGGGCGGCTTGACCGAGCGGAAGATCGGCAAGCATGCCCAGAGCATTCATATAGGTGTCGATAAGGTCTTGTTCAAGTTTGCGCTCTTCGTCCGTCTTTTTGCGCTGGACAATGATCTTGCGAAG
>Ga0164296_1003572_pt1 | contig 14587 bp, 16 predicted proteins | sample GEODES057metaG_FD_113533 | JGI IMG/M metagenome (GOLD analysis project Ga0164296, IMG submission 113533) | Dystrophic lake water microbial communities from Trout Bog Lake, Wisconsin, USA - GEODES057 metaG | ecosystem: Environmental > Aquatic > Freshwater > Lake | place: USA: Trout Bog Lake... | reverse complement strand
TTTGTGAAAGCTGCAGAATTGCGCAATCTGACACGCGCTGCTGAGGCCAGTCACATCACTGTCCCCGCTGCAAGTCGGCGGCTCTCACTTTTAGAGCATCAATTCAAGGCGCAATTGTTCGAGCGCCATTCGCGTGGTTTGCAACTCACGCCTGCGGGTGAACATTTACTGAAGCACTCCCGTGAAGTGATTGCTACCGTGCAACACATGCGCTCTGAAATGATTAATTACTCAATGGGTCGTAATTCAGTTCTGCGTGTTTTGGGCAACACATCTGCCATGGCGCAATTTTTGCCTTCCGACGTAGCGAGTTTCCAAGTCTTGAATGACAGTGTTCGCATCATGCTTGAAGAGTCGTGGAGTGATGAAGTTGTTCGCCGTGTCAGAACTGGAGAAGCCGATTTGGGTGTGGTGGTTGATGGCTGCGATTTGAAGGGCTTATGGGTACAACCCTATCGCAATGATCAATTAGCCGCAGTTCTTACAGCTGACGATGTTTTGAATTCCAACAAATTGGAGTTTAGTGAGTTATTGGAACGAGACTTAATTGGTCTTGAGGCCGGCAGCACTTTGACACGCCTGCTCACGGAGCAAGCCGCGCATTACATGCACCCAATGGCACTTCGTGTCCAAGTTAGGAGCTTTGAGGCAGTCTGCCGTGCTGTTCAAGCAGGATTAGGCATTGGGATTTTGCCAATGGCTGCTGCGCGCAGTTTTGCACCAGCGATGAATCTCAAAGTGATTCCTCTGGCTGACAATTGGGCATTGCGCAAAATGATGATTTGCGTGCGCAGTCATCCAGCTTCACAAACGCCTTTGGGAAGATTGGCTGCTCATTTGCAAGCAGTCGCTGCAGACGATGATGCAGCGGCGCTTTAACTGTAATGTTTAGACGATACGGGGAATGGTTGTCGAAAAGGACGGCCGCTCGCGCATGGCTTCTGCCAACGCTTTAAGAGCAGGTGTTTCAGGCAACCAGCCTTGATCTGCGTAGCGAAAGTGCTGATAGTCAAATAAAACGACCGCGCAAATGATGTCCAACGTTGGGGCTCTGTCACTGGGGTAATTGCCCTTGAAACTGGATGCAAATTCCTCCAATCGTTGTTGCGTTTCAATCATGGTTCTTCTACGGCGCAAACCCATCGCTGTCTCATCAAAAAAAGCGGGCGCCGTCACTTTGCGTGTGATGATGGTGGCAACTGATGCGTCAATACCTCCCACAGCAACACCTGCGCGAGAAAGGATTCCTGCTGCAGTGGTAGATGTACCCAGCAGGCTGGGCCACTTTGGAGCCGGGTAAGTCGCTTCTAGCCATTGGATAATAAGCGTGCTCTCGGAGAGAGGTGTACCGTCATCAAGCACAAGAGTTGGTACACGGGTGGCAGCATTCGCTTGGCGCAAACGTGAATCGTCAGCCCAAGGATCAACGATGGTGGGCGCTATGTTCAGGCCTTTTTCTATCATTGCTACGCGGGCAATACGAACAAATGGCGAAGTTGTGTTGGCAAGAAGTTGCATCATGATTACTCAGATTAATTAGGAAATGGCGCCGAGTTGTCTTTGCATGCTCAAGTTATCCAATAAGGCCCAATGGCCGACCAGCACACCCTCTTCTATTTGAAACAAGTCCATAACATCTATATCGACTTTACGATTTGTGGCTGGCAAATCACCAAAAGGACCTGTGTGAGTCGCTTGGACTTTTAATCGCACCAAAACCTTGTCACCTTCGGCCACGAAATCCAAGAAGGGTAACTTCATGTCGGGGAAGGCTGGCAACAACACATCATGAAGTTGGGCCACGCCTTCAGGACCCTTAACTTGAAAGGGTAAACCGGGGTCGTTGCGAATGAAATCGGGGGCAATGTGCTTGGCCATCCAAGCGGTATCACGTGCCAGAAATGCTTGGAAATAATCGCGGCAGGTTTGCTTGTTCTTTTCTTGTGTAGACATGAGTACTCCTAAATTGACTCGAACAGATTGAAGTTATGCTGCGGCCAGGGTGTAGCCCAGTCTGGGGAAATGAATGTTCAGATCGCCCGCTACTTCATCTTGTCGATGAATCACAATGCTGAAAGCATCCGAAGCGACCAAGGTGCCCACCACGGGCACACGGGCATTGTCTTCAGGGGTCACACTAACTTTGCTTCCTACAGGAATGCCTTCTGGATTACCTGAAGCAATGATGTGTGTGACGGGTTTTGGCTTTGAATTCTTTGCAATCTCAAAAGCTTCTTCTGGCGTTATTGCAGTTGATGTGCCATGGCCTAATGCAGCAATACGGTCATACCAGGGCAAGATGGGACCGAGGTTCAGCAGTGCATCAACCTCAGGTGGGCAATTCTTGCGCAGCAAGAAAATGGTTTGCCAGCAGGCCAAGTCGGTAGCACTCAGTTGATCGCCTAAAACGTACTTATGTTTGGTAACGGCTTGGGTAACCCAAGCGATTTGTCCACGTACAAACTGGACATGCTCTTGGAATTGCGGCGCCATAGCATTTTTAGAAATGTCGATTCCTAGATAACCTTCCTTACGGTCCTTGATGAACTCGGGTGGAATGTGTTCACCGATGAAGTGAACCAAGACGCCAATGGTAGGCACCCACATTTGACGCTCCCAAGCATAGCCAACGCCGCGGGCCAAACCTTCAGTGCCTGCTGGAAAGAGGGTAGGAGTTGGTTGGAGTCGTTCCAGTGCATCGATGATGGAGTGGGTGTCACAATAAATGTCCGCGCCGATTTGCAACACGGGTGCACGACGGTAACCACCCGTTAGGGGAGTGAGTAAAGGACGGGGCGGCAAGCCAGGAATGTCAACAGACTTCCAAGCAATTTGCTTAAAACCCAGCGCAGTGCGGATTTTTTCTGAGAATGTTGAGAATTCGTAGTGGTGAAGAATAGGTGTTGTCATGAGAAATGCTTTCTTTAGAAGGTTCAATACATGATGTGGCCGCCATCGACGACGATCGTTTGGCCTGAGACGAAGGATGACAAATCGGAGAGCAAATACAGAGCGGTCCCTACCAAGTCGTCAGGACGCTGTTCACGAGAAATGGCGCGCGCTTTCAAAAAGCTCTGCTGCCACTCAAGAGGTCGATTTTTTGTCGCATCAGTGATGACAAAGCCTGGGGCTATCACATTGACCCGAACGCCCACGCTGCCACACTCTTTGGCCAAGCCTTTGGTCATTGCCAGAACGGCGCCCTTGGTGGCTACGTAGTGCAAATAGCCAGGTTGACCCGCCACAGCAACCACTGAAGAAATGTTCACAATCGAACCAGAATTTTGTGAACGCATGGCGGGCATCACGGCTTTGCAACATTGCCAGACTCCTCGGACATTCACTTGGAAGATGCGCTCCCAAATGTCCGGATCTATTTCCTCAAAAGGGGTTAGTTTCACTTCGCGAAAGTAAGCGGCGTTATTGACCAATCCATCAATGCGTCCAAAGGCTTTCAAGGCAGCATCGGCCATTGCGGAAAGGGAGTCTTGGTTTGAAACATCCGCTTGAACTCCTATGGCACGGCCGCCTACTTGTTTAATGGCCTCTAAGGTCTCTTCTGGAGAGTTCATATCGGCCACCACTACGTTTGCCCCTTGGGCGGCACAGCCCACGGCAAAGGCTTGACCAATGCCTGTTGCGCCGCCAGTGACGATGATGGTTTTTTGTTCAAGTAAATTTTGAGTGCTCATGTATTTTTCTCCGTTGAATAAATTGATGGATGTGATAGAGGACGGCAGGATTCAGCAGACCACCTGGCCTCCAGCGAAGAAGAATGGCGACCACTCCGCCAAAAATGACCATGCGCCAGCCGTCAAAAATTCGCGCTGCTTCGAGCAGGCCCAAGTCGAAAGCAGCACCCAAGAGAGGACCTAAAGGTGTGGCAACACCACCCAGCATGGCGTAGCCCACGGCATGAATTCCCAGCATGACGTCAAACACAGCTGGTTCGACATAGGTGGCCTGGTGTGCATACAAAGCGCCTGCTACGGAGCCAATGCCACCCGCAACCGTTTGTGTGAGAGTTTGCAATGCATCTACCGGCTCCCCTTGAAAGCTTGCCAATTCAGCATCAAACCCAGCAGATTGAATTGAGAGGCCTAGTTTGGTGTTGTTGATAAAAAAAATCACCCCTAAGCAGATAATTAGAAGGCCTGCACTGAGCGTTAGATAAATTTCTGGTCTGATTTGGTTCTCAAATAGCCAGCGGATTTCACGAAAGCCAAAAAGCCCATCGGGCCCTACCTCATGGCCTTTTGGATGAGGTATACGCCATTTCCAAGCCGATAAAGCCAAGCGCACCAGTTCGGCAACAGCCAATGTCGCAAGTGCATATTGCAATCCATTAAAGCACCTCAAAATTCGCGAAATTAAAAAAGCAAACAAGGCACCACATCCGCCAGCAAGCATCAAAGCTTGCTGCAAGGAACCATTGAACATGACGGTAACGATGGCGGCGCTGTAGGCGCCGATGCCAAAGTAAGCTTGTTGACCCAATGAGATGCGGCCGGTTTGCAAGACTATCCAAGTGGATAAGCCCATCAAAGACAAGATGATCCACTGTGTGTAGAGGCCAATACCGGGATCAGTGATGCACAACGCATCATTCATACTGAACTCCGGCACTGTTAATGGGGTATGAATTTTGGCGAGCTTGATTGACCAATGCCAGCAGTAAAAGCGCCCATGTCGCGGCATCACGGCCAATGGGCCCCCAGAGACTTTGCGCATGAGATTCTGTGATTCCCAACAACATAGCGCCCCCTAATACGCCGCGCAGAGAACCGAGTCCCCCCAGCAAAGCGCATGTCATACCCTTGAGTAAGACCCACATGCCGAACATGGGCGTTACTTGGCCATCCATGGACAACACAACACAGCTCGCGATGCCACAAATGGTGTAGGACAAGGTGGTGCCGATATAGCGCAGGTGGGATGTATTCATGCCACACATCTGAGCCGCAGCGTGACTGTCAGAAAAGGCTCGAAGACCTAAACCTGCACGCGACTTATGAAGCCATAAAGCAACAGCGCTGATGAGCCCAAGAGAAAAAATGAATGCGCTAAGACGATCAGGTCTTAAGGAGAATGAGCCCCAAAAAAAATATGAATTTGAGGATAAATCTGGAAACGGATGTAGATGGCTAGGCTGAAAATTCACCGCTATCTGTTCCAGTTGCATCCACAGCGCAAAACTGGCCGCGATCACACTGGCTTCTTTGGCGTCCAAAATTCCAAAAACAGAAATTAGTCTGCGCACGCCCATCGTGCTTTTGTCAAAGCTGTTATAGCAAACCCATTCAGCGTAGAACCCCACCAGCACTGTGCTACCAATAACAGCCAACCAAACTGCAAACGCTGGCAAGCCCCAACGAAAATGCAACCATGAACCCAAATAAGTAGCTAAAAGCGCCGCTGCACCAAAGGCCAAATTAACTCTGCGCAATACACCGAAGCCAATGGTTAAACCCAAGCCAATCAAGGCATATGGTCCTGCTTCTAACAGGCCCTCCAATGTGCGTTGCAAGAACTCGAACATCATTCTGGAGTTCGGTGAATCAGTGGGAGGCGCTTTTGCCCGCTAAGTAAGCACGGTGTACCAAATCATCATGAGCCAACTGTTCGGGTGTCCCTGAGAAGGTGATATGGCCTTGTTGCAACAGGTAAAAATGTTGCGCTACTTTCATAGCCATGTGCACGTTTTGCTCAACCAAGAATATGCTGGTGCCCTCTTGATGTAGCTTTCTGATAATGCCAAAAATCTCTGCGACCACTTTTGGTGCCAAGCCCACGGACGGCTCATCCATCAGCAACAGGCGGGGGCGCGACATCAGCGCACGACCGAGAGCCAGCATTTGTTGCTCGCCTCCAGACAAGGTACCTGCTGGCTGATCAATTCGCTCAAGAAGGCGAGGGAATCGATTTAATTGCTGCTCAATATCGTTGGCAACGCCTGCGCGATCTTTCCGCAAATAAGCACCGGCCATTAAATTTTCACGAACAGTCAGTGCTGGAAAGACCAGACGGTTTTCAGGCACTAAAGCCAAACCGCGCTGCACAATTTCGGAAGGTGATAAGCCAATCAAGCTTTGCCCTTCAAACTTGATGTCGCCTTGCGTGGGTTTTAAGATACCTGCAAGGGTCATCATTAAAGTCGTCTTACCAGCGCCGTTGGGACCGAGCAAACAGGTAACTTCTTTGGCGTTGGCTTGCAGACTGACTTTGCGCAGGGCTTCAATCTTGCCGTAGCTGCATGCGATTTCTTCAATTTCCAGCATCTTTAATCCTTAGGCTTGAAGGGCCGCTTGCATGAATTCGTTATCGCTGTCAGAGCCTAGGTAAGCTGCTTGCACTTCCGCATTTTTTTGCACTTCATGAGGTTTACCTTCTGCTATCTTTCTACCAAAATTAAGCACAACAACCCGATCACAGACGCCCATGACCAGTTCCATGTGGTGCTCAATCAACAAAATTGTTTTTCCACTCTCTCGCAACTGACGAATGCGTTGATCAAGATCATCTATTTCTTCCGAATTCATGCCCGCTGCAGGCTCATCCAGCAAAAGCAGAGGAGCACCAGAAATGGCCGCTCGGGCTAATTCCAAACGTCGTTGCTCACCAAAAGCCAGGTTGGTTGCTAATTGATCTCGTTTGTGTTGCAAGCCGCAGAATTCAAGATAGGCTTCAGTTTCCAGCTTGCCTTGAGCCGAGGTTGAGAACCAACGGTCCTTAAAACCAGCCCAGCCAGTCTCCCGCACTACTCGTGCTGCCCAGAGGTTTTGCCAAACGCTGAGTTGGCCAAATAGACGAATGTTTTGAAAGGTGCGGGCAATGCCGAGATTTGCGCGCTCATGCGGAGGCAGATTCTGAATTTCCTGGCCTTCATAAACCACGCGACCCGTTGTGGGTGCGTAGAGGCCCGTAATTAAATTAACAGTTGTACTCTTTCCCGAGCCATTAGGACCAATCAGGCCCAATATTTCACCAGGAAGAATTTCAAAGTCAATGCCATCAACTGCTCTGATACCACCAAAATGGCGTGACAAGTTTTCCAGTTTAAGCATGTCTTGCTCCTGAAGTCTGGCCCTTTTCAAGTTCATACTTTGTGGGTTTTAAGCGCTGCAAACTCAGTGGCGCTGAGATCAAGCCAGTCGGTCGAATTAACAGAATCGCCAAGATCATCGCGCCGAATAACAGGCTTCTCCAGTCGCCCAAAAAGCGCAAGCCTTCGATCAAAAATCCCTGAATAAAGACGACGGCTACCAAAGTTCCCAATAAGCTTTTAAGGCCCCCAATGATGGGATAGGTAATGGCAAATGTTGCCAACAAAATGGTGAAGTTGCCATGTTCAATGTGCGTTGTGTTGTGGCTAAAAATTCCACCCGCTAAACCAGCAATGGCCCCACCAATGCCGAAGGCAGATACTTTGGCAGCAGTCAAATTAATGCCTGCGCTTTGAGCAGCTATCTCATCTTCGCCGACAGCGCGCCAAAGCGTGCCGATACGTGAGCGGTCTAACAACCAAAGTGCCATCATGACGGTCGCGACCAAACTCCAGATGAGGGCCAAAATTTCAAGGCCATTCCATGCGTTGGCTGGGAAGTAGCGAATACCTCCAAAACCAAGACCTCCATCTGGACCAATGAGGCCGTTTGAAGTCTGCACTTGCCACTTAAGGTTGAAAAATACCAGCCGAACAATTTCAGCAAAAGCGGTCGTGGCAACTACCAACATCAACCCCTTCACGCGCAGGGCAGGAAAGCCAATCGCAATGGCGATTAAGCTAGCGGTCAAGGCGGCTGTTAGCAGAGCCAAACCAAGAGGCCATCCTGCCATGGCTGTCAGCATGCCTGCCACGTAAGCGCCAATTGCAAAGAAACCCCCTTGGGCCAAGCTCACCTGACCCGTGTGAAGAATGCACCACGCAGATAAACCCAGCAGAGTGTGAACGCCGATGACTTGAAGAAGACCAATATAAAAATCCATGTGAGAGGTCTCCTATTAATCCCTACCGCCAGGGACTGAAAACAAGCCGTTGGGTCGGAACACCAGAAATACAAACAACATCAGCATGACGTAGATATCACGTTCACTCACGCCCCGAACAAATTGGAAAAGACTTTCTGCACCGCCAACAATCAGGCCAGCCAGGATCGCTCCAGGAATGCTGCCTAGACCACCAATAACTGTGACAACCAGCCCCTTCACAGTCAAGGGCAATGTTATGAGAGGGGAAAGTACGCCAATTGCGGCGCCGGTCATGGCGCCTGCAGTGCCACCTAAGAAGCCTGCAATTATGAAAGTGGACGCGTTGGTTTTGTCCACACTCATACCGCAAATCTGGGCTGCAATAGGTTGCTGTGCTACTGCGCGCGTGGCCAAACCCAGCTTTGTTTTTTCAAGCATGTATTTAAGAGCCACCATCACTGCGCAACCCAGTAAGAATACAAAAAGCAGATCGCCTCGAAGGACGAATGGCCCCACGTTAAAGACGACATCAGCAAATGCCGCTGGATAGTTTTGTGGCATGCCAGCTGTCGCATGGACTATGCTTTCTTCTAGAACCAGCAACATCCCGACAGTTGACATGAGCGTGGCTAAGGATTGATTCAAAGGCAAAAACTTGAAGCAGACCCAATAAATCACTGCACCCAAAACACCCCCGCACAAAGCTGCAATTAGGTACACAATTGGGGTGGGAGCGACACTCACTATGAGCAAGCTTAGATAAGCTGCCCCCACTGAGGCTGCTGCATAAGAGAGATTGATCTTGTGCATCACGCCAAAGATCAGTGTGAATCCGATACCTATCAGTGAATAGGTGGCACCGAACATCACACCGTCCATGATCGATTGCACCAGATCGAGAAAATCAATCCAGGCCATCCTGAACTCCAGTTTGTCTTAGTTGGGCTTGTAGGCGACGGTCCACTCACCTTTTTTGGCTTGTACAAACAAGAAGGGTTTAACGGCTTCACGATCTTCAGTGCGGCCAACCTTGCCCAGCAATCCGTAGCTTTCTTTCATGCTGGCCAATGCATCTCGCATCTTGAGGCGGTCTTCTTTGATGGTTTCTGGTTTGGCCATGATTTTGGCCTTTTCGATAAGGTCTTTCAGCGTGAAGATGTTTTCCCAAGCTGCTGCGTTGTGCAGATCCATGCTCGCGCCGACGGCTTGCATGGCTTGTGCGGCTTTGCGTGCATCGTCAGTCACTGGTGCAAAGCTTGTGGGAATGATGATGCCTTCTGCCTGTGCAGCACAACCCTGGAGTGTTTCAACACTTGAAGAGCTGGTTAATCCGACCAGCATTTTGGGCTTTACACCCTGGCGTTGCATTTCTTTCAGCGCACCGCAAGTGGTGAAAGGGTGTGCGGAGATCATGACTAAATCAGCCTCACCGCGCCGCATTTCACGTACTTGATTGGAAAAGGTCGTGTCTGCCAGTAACCATTCGCTCTGTCCTTTGACTTCAAAGCCTGCTTTAGTTGCAAAGTCTTTCATGACGTTAAAGGTGGCATTGCTGTGAGCAAAATCTTTTTCAACACCCCCCCAAATGGTTTTGATTTCAGGGTGGTTTGTTTTGATCCAGTCAAACAGACTCTTGTACATATTGGCTTCGCTAGGCACATTCCGGAAAGCCCACTGCGACATAGAGGCGAGACCCCCCTTGGCAGCCACATCGGTATAAACGGGGAATTGCAAACCCGTGTCGCTGGCATCACCAACTTTCTTCTGCAATATGCCAAAGACAGGTTCTGCTACGTTGCTGCAGGTGGGGCCGACCGCTACAAAGCCGTCCGCTGATGAGGCAATTCGCCGCAACGCATTAATACCCTCTTCCGCAGTGCAGCGATCGTCTAAATACTCAAGTACCAGTTTGCCTTTGCTGCCATCGCCCAAAGTCACACCGCCGGCTTTGTTGATTTGCTCTGCTGCAGCTTTCATGGCTGCTTCGCTGTTCAAGCCGAAAATACGAACAACACCGCTCTTGGCGCCAAAAGCGTAGATTTTGACTTCACGTGTTTCTGAATGTGATGGCAGTGGCAAGAGTGCTGCCATCACGGGAATTAACGTCAAAATATTTTTGCGTAGAAATGACATACGTGTCTCCTATTGTTTAATGACAGTGGAGTACTTTGACCTCAATTTTTTCCCCTGACAATTTCAATATCATTCACACTGTGTTGCAACAAAAGCAACATCTGTGTTGTTGCACTCGCAATACAGAATTCGAATATTTGTAATTCTCTAGTTCGCCAGAGTTGCTCACAATAGCGTTGCATTATGAAAAAGCTATATGAGTAAAGACTCTTCTTCAACGACACTTCCGGTGAGCGTAACTAAGCCTTTAGATGGCATTTTGGTTGTGGCTCTTGAGCAAGCCGTTGCTGCGCCTTATTGCAGCAGCCGCTTAGCTGATGCGGGCGCTCGAGTCATCAAAATTGAACGTCCGGAAGGAGACTTTGCTCGTGGCTATGACCGGGCAGTGAATGGTGAATCTTCTTATTGGGTTTGGATTAACCGTGGAAAAGAGTCCATTGCGTTGAATTTGAAAGCCGATGATGATCTTGCTGTTTTAAAGGCCATGGTAGAAAAGGCCGATGTGCTGGTTCAAAACTTGGCACCAGGTGCCACGGAGCGCTTGGGCATTGGCTCTGAACAGTTGCGTCAAATCCATCCTCGATTAATTACTTGTGACATCAGCGGCTACGGTGACGACGGCAAATTGTTCGGAATGAAGGCCTATGACCTGTTGGTCCAAGCCGAAAGTGGTTTGGTGGCTGTCAGTGGTGCTCCTGGTGAATGGGGACGAATTGGAGTGTCTTTATGCGACATCAACGCGGGTTTAAATGCACTGATCGGTATTCAGCAAGCTTTGCTGCTGCGTGAAAAAACGGGGCTGGGCTCTGGTGTCAAAGTATCGCTGTTTGACTCAGCCGCCGAGCTGATGAGTGTGCCCTATTTGCAAGCACGCTATGGTGGCAAAGCACCTGAACGCGTTGGCTTAAAGCATCCTTCTATTGCACCCTATGGGGGGTTTACTTGCGCTGACGGCCGAGATATTGTGATTTCTATTCAAAACGAGCGTGAATGGGTAGACTTTTGTACCCTGGTTTTACGTCGCCCAGATTTACTTTTAGACGAACGCTGTCAAAGCAATGCGTTGCGAGTGAAGCACCGCGAGTTTGTCGATGGAACTGTGGCTGACATTTTTGACAAAGTACCCAGTGGCGAAATGATCGATCGGTTAACTGAAGCACAAACCGCTTTTGGACAAATAAACTCTGTGCATGATTTGATAGCCCATCCCCAATTAAAAACCAAACGAATGAAAGTTCAGGGCAAAGATGTTGAAGTGCCTGTTTCACCCTGGCTGGGCCCATGGGACACAGAGACCTTTGCTGAGGCACCGCAGCTTAATGAACACGGTTACAGATTGCGCACAGAGTTTTCGTGACAGTCACCAGCTGATTTTGCTCGCCAATTCTTTACAGAAAACAACGCCAAAAAAGGCCTGCGCATTTCGCGTTTGAAATCCACCTGAAAAGTTCAGTCATCATTCTCATGGATGGTCGACTTGACTCATTCTGATGAACGAAACGGGTCACCATCAAGTCTTGTGTCTTACGTTTTTTCTAATACTGAATTGACCAATTAATCAGACTAAAAACGTTCTTAGTCATACGATCAAAAATGATAATTTATCTGTCCAAGATTTACATCCCGTCAATGCTTGGCAACCTTAAATTTAATTATCTGGAGACATCATGAATTTTTCTAAGACCTTGTTGGTTACTCTCACACTGGCCTCAAGTATCTGCTTAACAGCTTGCCATCAGTCAGACACCAAGACCGCCGCAGCAGTGGCTGGACCTGCCGTTGACTTCAAAGTGTTGGAGGCCAACAAGCAGCTAACACGTGACTATTTCCAGGCCTTCTTGAAAGGCGATACCGCTTGGATGAAGGCCCACATCGCACCCACCTTTATCCGCCACGACCCTGGATTGGACTTTGAGGTGAAGGGCCCAGAGGGCGTGGCAAAGCTACACGATGTGCTGATGCCTGCCTTCCCCAATATGGTGCTGCCTTTAGAAGATTTCGTGGCCGAAGGTGACAAGGTTCTGGTTCGCTTGCGTGTGCAGGGCGACCAAACTGGAAAATTCGGCGACATGGCTCCATCTGGTAAACACGTCGATATCGGGGTTATGGATTTATTCCAGATCAAGGATGGGGTTTTGGTAGAACACTGGGCCTTACTGGACAACTTTGGTATGTTGAAGCAATTGGGCGCCATCAAATAATTTTTTCACCCAATCAGACGCGTTTCAAATTAACTTTGGCTCTCAGCGAAGGGGTGATTTGAATCGATGACTGCAACGAGTTGGTGTAAAAGATTTAGCATCGTTAATTATTAAGCAACAGTCAAGCTTTAGATGAAGATGCTTAATTCGACCTCATCTTGGGATAAGGGACACATCAACTCGTTTCGTAGATTTCTGATGATCACAAACAAGGCGTGTTTTTAGTCTTTGTACATGAAACTATTTCATGAGATCTAACGTTTTTTAGTTTTCAGTTCGATCCCCGAATGGGGAACCAAATTTCGCTTCTTTTTAGTGCGCAAACAGTCAAAAACTCAGAAAAATTTGACTACCTCAATCTACTCATCACTCTAAAATCAGCGCCAGTTGATTTATGAAACTCCGATTTTTATTACACGTTTTATTACACGCTAATTTTTTATGAATGTAACTTGTTGTTTTTATTGAATATTTGAAAAACAACCAAATTATAAAAAAGACCAATTTACAGAGTGTCTGTAATTTCAAACAGCACTTAAACAATTTGTTCCTTCAAAAAAGACACCCCTCAAAAAACACGCAAAAATTGTCTTTTATTACACGCTTTATTACACATTAGATTTTTACAGCTGTAAGTCGTTGTTTTATATAAGTTTTTTAAGTACGCTGTTTTCTGTTAATCCGTAGGTCCCTGGTTCGAGCCCAGGTCGAGGAGCCAAAATTTGGAACACTGAGAATTTCAGTGCTTTCCACTGACGGCAGTTCCCCACCCCTAAAAATCTCACGCATGGCGTTCTCGTACTTTGAACCTGTCAGCAGGCTTTGCACGCGGTGAAGGCATAAAATCGTCTTGAACAAGCCAAAAACATTGCCTTTGGGAATGCGAAGAAACCAATTTGAAAAAAATTATCATCATTGCAGGACCGAACGGCGCTGGCAAAACCACATTTGCCCGCGATTTTTTGCCCGCTGAAGCGCAAACCCTCAGGTTCATCAACGCGGATCTGATTGCCGCTGGGTTGGCGCCCTTTAACCCGGAATCTGCATCTCTCAAGGCGGGGCGCCTAATGCTTGAAGAAATTGACGAGTGCGTAGCGGCGGGCACCAGTTTTGCTTTTGAAACCACCCTTTCGGGCATGGCCTATTTACGCAAAATAGTACTTTGGCAGCGCCTTGGCTACCAGGTGAAATTATGGTTTTTATCCTTGCCAAGTTCCGATGCGGCCGTTTCGAGAGTAGCCATTAGGGTGATACAAGGTGGGCATGGTATTCCAGAGGACGTCATCCGTAGACGATTCAAATCAGGTGTAGAAAACTTTCACACCCGCTACTGCAAGATAGTCGACTCATGGGCGCTTTATGACAGCGCTGGCTTTCAGCCAGTACTGATTGATTGGAGTGAAAAATGAATCCGATAGACATCAGAAAATCTCAAGACCCGGATTTGGCGGGCTCTTATGCTGCCATGCAACGCGCAGCTCGCTCTGCCCAGGATCTCGCAATTAAGACCAACACCAGCATTCTTGTTGTGGTGGACGGTAAGAATGTCCTCATCCCAGCCACTGAGTTGATAAAAATGCGAGAAAGCGAAGGCCAAGCACTTAGGTCACCAGCCTAGGTGCTTTTTGTTTGGCACCCTCGATTTCACCCATAGCCACACGGGGGTATCTTTGCTCTAATCCTGAGATTGACTACAACAGGAGAAACTTTATGCACTGTTTTCAACGACTTTGGATGGCTGTGGCCTTGGCGACTTTGGCCCTTTCAGCGGGAGCGCAAGAAGGCACCCGCAAGGAACTCAGCCGTGTCGACTTGACCGGCGCACCGGGCATGGAGGTGGTGAGTTCTTTTGGCGAATACAAACCCGGCGACAAACTGCCGCGCCATTTGCACCACGGCATCGAAGCCGCGTATGTGGTTCAGGGGGCCAAGGTTCAAGTGCCCGGAAAAGAGCCGATGGATTTGCCCACTGGAGCGCCCGTTTTAAATCTGCGCGACGTGATGCACGGTGGCTATGTGATCGTGGGTGACCAAACGCTGAAACTCTTCACCGTGCACATCGTCGACAAAGGCAAACCACTTTACGACCTGGGTCAGTGAACCTTTCACGTTCAAGAAACGAGGCGCCCACCGCCCCCAAGCGGGGGCGATTGAGCGCAGGATTGGGTTGATGGTTTAGGAACCGGCGACCACTTCTGCCACCATGTCCGCCGTCACCGCCGAAAGCGTCCAACCCAAGTGGCCATGGCCGGTGTTGTAGAACACATTGGGCAATCGGCCTTTGC